>ENA-OPSC01001248-OPSC01001248.1-human-gut-metagenome-genome-assembly--contig:-NODE-1248-length-12094-cov-2.517651_pt1 | contig 12094 bp, 9 predicted proteins | sample MGYA00241800_ERZ501891 | MGnify/ENA primary metagenome ERZ501891 (study PRJEB25962, sample SAMEA2042407) | human gut metagenome | biome: human gut; feature: human-associated habitat; material: faeces...
ACGTGACGGATACTTTTGCTGCCTCTTCGAATGCCATCCTGCACCGTGCTGCCTCCTGTCTCATGGACGTTGTCAGATATCTCTTATCCGGAAAATATTCTTTTAATAATTCGATATATACGGTATATCCGACGATCACATCACATTTTTCCAGCGTCCGGACTGCTTTCACCGTCATCTGTTCATATGCCCCCGGTCCCATTCCTATCACATATACCTTATTCAAACTTCACCCTCCAATTATCCCAGGCAAATGCTGCTGTCACACCATTTTCTGCCTGTTTTCTGATCCGCAGTGTACCACCTGTATATACAGCACTTCTTTCACATACATTATCCACTCCGGTAACCTTTTTTACAAATGTAGAAACACTGAATTCTCCTTCTACTTTTTTTAATTCTTCTGCCGGATAAAATTCCGGCTCTATGTTATATTTGTTGCAAAATGTAAGCAATCCCTCTTCGTCTTTTTTTAGATCAATGCTTGCGATCCTGCCAATACTTTTCTTATTAATATGTGATTCTTTCAGTATCTTATCCACCAGCTGTTCTATCTGCTCTGCGGATGTCCCCCGTCTGCAGCCGATTCCCACCGTGATCCGTTGTGGTATCAGCCTTAATACATGACTGCTTAATTTTCGTTCATATATCCCGATATAGATATCTGGATTCTCATAGGTTTCCGGTACGATCTTCACTTCTTCCGGCACAGTACCCTCTATCGAATCTCTTCCGCTCTCAATCGCGGCCACGACTGTCTTTCCTTCCAGAATCTTTGCCGAAATTTGCTTTGCCTTCTGCATATCTTCTATATAAAGATGATTCTTTCTGGCAAATACATCTATTGCCCATTTTCCCCGGATATCTGTAGCTGTTGTGATCACAGGCAGTGCTCCTGCCATCTCTGCAATTCTTTCAGCCATCTCATTTGCTCCGCCAATGTGCCCGGACAGGATCGGGATACAATATTGTCCTTTCTCATCCAGTACCAGTACCGCCGGATCTGTTGTCTTTGATCCTATAAAAGGTGCGATCAAGCGCACGGCAATCTGTACTGCTCCGATAAAGATCAGTACATCCCGCGTCCGGAACTGTTCACCTGTCCATTCTCTGGCACTGCATTTTACCGCATCCTTGTCCGATTCCAGTTCTTTGCATTTTACCGCCTGCAGCACCTGGTGTCCTTCTTTTTCCAGTTCATGTGCTAAAGATCTCTCCAGTCTTCTTCCATTTCCGGTAAAACTGATCATTGCAATCTTCATCTTATTTTACTCCCTGACGGAACTCGGTGGTGAATTCCGGATCATACAGTTTCGAACGTTCATACGCATGATGTGTCACCACATCTCCAACGATGATCAATGCTGTCTTTGTAATTCCATGTGCTTTCGCAGTCTCTGCCAGTGTACTGACAGTACAGATGTAACTTTCTTCCTCCGGCCATGTTGCCTTGTATACAATTGCTGCCGGCGTATCTTCTTTATAACCGCCTTCTATCAACTGGCCTTCCAGCTTTTCCAGAAGTCCTGTACTTAAGAAAAGTACCATCGTCGCATTATGACTTGCAAACGCTGCAACCTTTTCCTTCGCCGGAACCGGTGTTCTTCCTTCCATACGTGTGATGACAACACTCTGTGACACCTCCGGAAGTGTATATTCCAGATTCAGTGCCGCTGCTGCCCCGCAGAAGGAACTGACACCCGGGCAGGAATCATACGCAATTCCCAGTTCATCCAGATGATCCATCTGTTCCCGGATTGCACCGTACAGACACGGATCACCTGTATGCAGCCGAACCGTCATCTTCTGTTCCCGTTCTGCCTGTTCCATCACTTCCAGAACTTCTTCCAGTGTCATCTTCGCACTGTTATATATCTCGCATGTCTCCTTTGTACTCTTTAACAGCCCCGGATTCACCAGTGATCCCGCATAGATCACCACATCAGCCTGCTCCAGATAACGCTGTCCACGGACCGTGATCAGATCTTCGGCTCCCGGACCTGCTCCCACAAAATGTATCATTTTCCGACTCCTTCCTGTCCTGCAAAGAACCTGCCACCAGCAACTTCTCCTGCATACTCTGGTATCTATTGTATATGTCGTTCTTTTCTGAATCTTTCTATCAGTTCTTCTGCTTTTTCTGTCTTTCCAAGGATTCCGTATACATTGGAAAACGTGACCGCTCCCACCTGTATCTCTCCTTTCCCCCGATAGTTCAGATATTCTTCCATACGCATCATGATTTTTTCCATAATGCATGTTCGTTCTTCCTCGCTGCATTTCTCCAATGCATCATCCGTCGTCACACAGTCAAGAAATTCGACTGCCTTCTCTCCGGCAATTCCCGCTCTCAATGCGGCCGTGGCGAATAAATCCATCCGACAGTCTGCCCATCTGGAATGGGTATTCATGATTCCGCCGGATACCTTGATCAGTTTCCCGATATGTCCGACCAGCAGGACACCTTTACAATCCTGTTCTACCGCCATATCTATGGTCTGACCAATATAGTTACTACATTTTACCACATCATTTTCTTCTATACTATACTGTTCTTTCAGAAAATCCAATCCGTAATTACCCGGTGCAATGATCAAATACCTGTACTTTTCCGCAAGGCATACCTTCATCTCTACTTCAATGGTATCGATCAGCGCCTGTTCACTCATCGGATTCACAATACCGGTTGTCCCAAGTATTGAAAGTCCTCCTTCTATTCCAAGTCTTGGATTAAATGTTTCTTTTGCCAGTCTTGCCCCTTCCGGAATCGAAATCTCTACATCAATTCCACCGGTATAGCCAACCTCTTCACAGGCTTCTTCTACTTCTTTTCTTATCATCTGCCTTGGCACACGGTTAATTGCGGCTTCTCCCACTGGCTGATTCAGTCCGGGCCTGGTCACTCTTCCTACCCCGATCCCGCCATCAATATGAATCTGTCCTGTTTCAGAAAGCCTTACCTGACTGTAAACCAGTACTCCATTCGTGATATCCGGATCATCTCCGCTGTTTTTTTTGACCGCACAGGATACCATATCCGGCAATTCCCTGTCTGTATATTTTCTCTGTATATCCGTGATATCCAGCTGCAGCTTTTCTCCCTGCGGCAGTTCTACCGACACCTGCTCTACTTTTTCACCTGTAAAAAGCATCTGCATTGCTGCCCTCGTTGCAGCCTGTGCACAGGTTCCGGTTGTATACCCTTTTGCTAATTCTTTTTTCGGCATATGGACTCCTTTCCATCAGGAAGCGAGGTTTTGGCTTTTTTAATATCCCCTGACGCAAAAATGGAGGACTGCAGTTTTCTACATTCCTCCACCAATTTTAGCGTTTTCATACTTACATGTCAAATTATCTGTATGACGGTTCTCCACTTATTCGTTACCATTTTTGTTCTTACATTCTTGTTCCCATGCTTTGATTTCACCGCATGCAATCTTCATTCCCGAATCTCCGGACGGCTGGGTCTTGAAGTCATCCGGCATCTCATGAAGTACGATTGTCCGGCCGGGTATCAACCGCTTAATGCATTAAATAGCAACTCTACTGAATAAACATCGCATCCCCAAATGAAAAGAACCGGTACCTCTCCTTCACAGCCTCTTCATAAGCCGCAAGCACGTGCTCCCGTCCTGCAAGCGCAGATACCAGCATGATTAATGTAGATTCTGGAAGATGGAAGTTCGTGATCAGACAATCCAGTACTTTGAATTTATAGCCCGGATAGATGAATATCTGTGTCCATCCACTCTTCGCTTCCAGATGTCCATTCTCATCTGCTGCCGATTCTACCGTTCTGCAGCTTGTCGTTCCGACGCAGATAACACGGTGTCCCGTCTCTTTTGCACGATTGATCTTCTCAGCCGCTTCTTCATCGATCATGAAGAATTCCGAATGCATATGATGCTCGGTAATCTCATCCACTTTTACCGGACGGAATGTTCCAAGCCCCACATGAAGTGTAACTCTCGCAATATCCACACCTTTTGCCTTAATCTCTTCCAGAAGTTCCGGTGTAAAATGCAGTCCTGCCGTCGGTGCTGCTGCCGAACCTGTGTGAGTTGCATATACCGTCTGGTAACGGTTCTTATCCTCCAGCTGGTGTGTGATATATGGAGGCAGCGGCATCTGGCCAAGCTGGTCTAAGATTTCTTCAAAAATTCCGTCGAAATCGAATTTGATCAGACGGTTTCCTTCTTCTACCACATCAATGACTTCTCCCATCAGAAGACCATCACCGAAACTGATCTTTGCTCCGACTTTTGCTTTCTTACCTGGTTTTACCAGCGTCTCCCATACGTTGTTTTCTTTTCTCTTCAATAATAATACTTCGATTTTGGCATTGGTCTCTACTTTGGAACCAATCAATCTTGCCGGAATAACCTTTGTATCATTGATTACCAGACAGTCTCCCTCATGCAGATACTCTGTGATTTCTTTAAATACATGATGGGAAAAAGCCCCGGTCTCCTTGTCAAGGACAAGAAGTCTGGAGCTCGAACGATCCTCAAGCGGATCCTGTGCAATCAGTTCTTCCGGCAATTCATAATAAAAATCCTGACGTTTCATAATTATGAATTCCTTTCCCTTTTATTCTTTACGTATCTTTTTCTGATATGTTTTCATTTACAGTTGCATTTGAAGCTATTTCTTTTTCTGATTTATTTTCTACCAGACGATAGCCATTATACACTGGTTTTCCCAGTTTCTCAACTACTGAACTCTGTGTATTTTCTGTTTTTTTCAATTCCCGTATCCCAGACTCTTTCATTTGGACATTTTCCTGTGGTTTCTGCTCTTCTACATTTGGCTTTTCACATTCTGGTACAACTGTTCCCGGTTGCGCCATCCATGCTTTTATCTTCTTCTGATAGACCACTCTGGTATCACAAAGCAAGTCATGAAATCCACGTTTTTCCGAATCAATTCCTGCAACAATATAACCGATATTCACCGGAAGGCTACATAAGAATCTTCCAACCGTCTCGCGGTACACCACATTGAACAGTGTCAGCTTCTCTTCCGGATTTTTTGAAACTACCCGGAGATTCATCGCTTTCTTTCCAAGTGTCGTTCCTGTCAGATAGGTAAATGCAATAAAATATAACACTTTCAGAGCATACAGTACGATATCTTTCAACGAATAATGAAACAGGATATCCGTTCCCGTTATCGCACCGCCGCCAGCCAGTGAGATACCTGCAAATATCAGCCGCACGATCAGGAGGCCTGCAAATACTACCACACTGTCGATCATATAAGCCGCCATCCGCACCCAGAACCCGGCATACTCCAGATTCCCACTGGCACAGCAACTGTTCTGTCTGGCTAACTTCTCCTGATTATCGTAACTGTTCTGCATAGTACATCGGCACCCCGCTTTCTACACTTTTGGCGGTTTCCGTCAGAACCTGCGCTTCTGACTTCGGAACTAATGATTCTGCTTTGGAAAACAGCGACTGCAAAAGTCCTTCATCTGATTCCATCTCATAAAATGTAGATGTTCCAAGTTTTTTGCTCATCGCATCTTTCATATCCGGATACAGACTGATCTCATCGATCAGACCGTTGTTCTTCGCCTGCTTTGCAGTATAAGTTCTTCCGTCTGCCAGTTTCTTTACATCCTCCACTGACATATCACGGCCGTCTGCCACGATATTCACGAATTCCTCATAAGCTTCATTGATCTGATCCTGATAAATAGCAATCTGCTCGTCCGTAAATTTGCTGCTGTCCTTATTCTTTCCGCTCGTGATACTTACATAACGGATTCCAAGCTTTTTATACAGCCCGGACATATCATATCCTGACATGATCACACCGATGGAACCGGTCGTTGTATTCGAATTTGCATAGATTTTATCCGATGCCATAGACACCATATATCCACCGGATGCTGCATAATGTGCCATATAATCCCAGATCGGACGTTTTGTTGTCTCTTTATATTCTTTCAGTTTCTGATACAGTTCTTCGGATTCATAGACAGTTCCTCCCGGAGAATCTACATACAGAAGAATTCCTTTATTGTTAGAATCATCCATCAATTCATCGATATAATTCATCGTTGAATCATGCTGATATCCGCTGGATGCCTCCAGTGCACTGCTTCCACCCTGTTCCTGGATCGTACCTTCTACTCTTACGATTGCAATATAATCTTCAGACGGTGGATTAAACTGATACGAACCTCCGAGATTAATTATATCATCTGCACTGCTCTGAAGCAGATTTTTTGAAATTGTATTGGTAAATACGCTGGCAGCACTGACTCCAACGAACAGTGCTGCCGCTACTACCAGACCTATGATCTGTTTTTTCTTCATACGTAATCCTCTTGCTCTTTTTACCGAGCTTTTATCTGATATGAATGAATGTTTTTTTATTTACGAAGTTCGATTCCCATACCCTCGAGTGCCTTTAAGATACGGTCCATAGCTGCAGATACATCTGCATCTTCCAGAGTCTTATCCTTCGCACGGAATACGATAGAATATGCAACAGATTTGAATCCTGTTTTAATCTGAGCACCTTCGTAAATATCGAACAGTGAATAGCTTTCCAGATATTCACCGCCCTTGCTTTCGATCACATCTTCAATCTGTCCTACCAGAATCTCTTTTGGCATTACCATACTGATGTCACGTGTCACTGCAGGGAATTTTGCAATTCCTGTATATTTACGATCAAATGTTGCTCTTGCTACGATCTCTGGCATATCGATTACTGCAATGTAGGCTCTTGTTCCGATTCCATAGTTATCTGCAACTTCCGGATGTACTTCTCCAAGATATCCGACTACTACACCATCATAAATGATGTTTGCCTGACGTCCCGGATGAAGGAATGATTTTCCTGCATTCGGATCGTACTTTTCTTTCTTATGAAGTCCTACTTTATCGAAGAATTCTTCTACGACACCCTTCATAGTGAAGAAGTCGCCTTCGCCATACATACCAAGTGTGAACTGTACTCTTTCATCCGGCAGTTCTGTAAGTGGAAGTGCCTTTGGAAGATAAATGTTAGCCAGTTCGTATAATTTTACGTCTTTATTTCTTCTGTTATAGTTTGTTGCAAGTGATGTCAGCATACCATTCAAAGAAGATGTACGCATGATACTATAATCTTCTCCCAGTGGGTTCATGATCGGAATAGCCTTACGAAGATCAGAATCTTCCGGAATCAGAAGCTTGTCAAATACCTTCGGGCTTTCGAATGAATATGTCATTCCCTGGCTGAATCCGCAGAACTCAGCGATATCACGTGCAACCTGCTCTACTCTTAACTTGAATGATAATTTTCCTGTTGTAGCTTCTCCACTTGGAAGTGTGGTCGGAATGTTATCATATCCGTAGAATCTTGCAACCTCTTCCGCAAGGTCGGCGATGCGGAATAAGTCATGACGGAAAGTAGGTGCGATGACTTCGCTTGTCTCTTCATCGAATTCCAGATCGATCTTCTTGAAGTATCCGATCATTTCTTCTTTAGAAATGTCTGTTCCAAGCAGCTTGTTGATCTTTTCCGCATCAAATGGTACTCTTACAGGCTCTTTCTTCTTGCTGTATACATCAACCATTCCTCCGACAACTTCACCGGCTCCCATCTCTTCGATCAGCTGGCATGCACGGTCAATGGCTGCCTCTGCATTATTTGGATCCAGACCCTTCTCAAATTTACCGGATGCATCGGTACGAAGTCCGACTTTCTTGCTGGATTTACGGATGTTGGTTCCATCGAAGCATGCAGCTTCAAATAACATGGTCTGTACATTGTCAGTGATCATGGAATTTTCGCCACCCATGATTCCGGCAATACCTACCGCTTTTTCGCCATCACAGATCATCAGAACAGAATCATCCATTTCTCTTTCCTGACCATCCAGTGTTACGAATTTTTCTCCTTTTTGGGCATTGCGGACGATGATCTGATGACCTGCGATGGTATCCAGATCATAAGCATGCATTGGCTGTCCGTATTCTTCCATTACATAGTTTGTGATATCAACAAGGTTGTTGATCGGACGGATTCCTACGGAAGAAAGTCTTCTCTGCATCCATTTCGGTGAAGGTCCGATCTTGATATTTTTTACGACTCTTGCACAGTAACGTGGGCAAAGGTCTGTATTTTCTACTTTTACTTTGATGTAATCATTGACATCTTCATCATTTCCGGTTGATGTTACAACCGGTGGCTTGAATTCTTTGTGGAATGTAGCTGCAACTTCTCTTGCGATACCAACCACGCTGAAGCAGTCCACACGGTTGGAGGTGATCTCGTATTCAAATACGACATCATCCAGTCCGAGTGCCTTTACTGCACTTTCTCCGACAACTGCGTCATCATCAAAAATGTAGATTCCATATTCCGGTGCTTCCGGGTACATATTTCTGTCTGAACCAAGTTCTTCGATGGAACACATCATTCCGTAGCTGTCGACTCCACGGAGTTTTCCTTTTTTGATCTTGATTCCGCCTTCTACTCTCTGTCCAGGCTCATGTCCGCCCGCAACGCGTCCGCCATCCAAAACAACCGGTACCTTGTCTCCTTCTTTTACGTTCGGAGCACCTGTAACAATCTGTACGGTCTCTGTTCCTACATTTACCTGACAGATGATCAGTTTATCTGCGTCCGGATGTTTCTCAATTTTCTCAATCTGTCCTACTACGATCTTATCCAGATCAGCATCCAGCTTTGTAAAACCTTCTACCTTTGTTCCGGAAAGAGTCATTGCATCTGTATATTCCTGCGCTGTTACGTCAAGATCCGGAACATACGCTTTAATCCATGATAATGAAGTATCCATTTTATATCTCCTTCTGATTTGCTAAATAATTTATGTTTAGACTCCAAAATCCAGCATCTTCGATGCTGCCGCAGTACTTCTCGCTGCTCTTTGATTTTTTCGTGCTTCCTTCTTGTGTGTACTCACTAGAACTGTTTCAGGAAACGAATATCGTTCTCGTAGAGGAGGCGCATGTCGTCGATCTCGTATTTGAGAAGGGCGATCCTTTCAAGTCCTACCCCGAATGCAAATCCAGTGTATTCTTCCGGATCGATTCCGCACATTTCGAGTACGTGTGGGTGAACCATACCACAGCCGAGGATTTCAATCCATCCTGATCCTTTACAGAAACGACAGCCTTTTCCGCCGCACTTGAAGCATGATACGTCTACTTCTGCACTTGGCTCTGTGAATGGGAAATGATGCGGACGGAATTTTGTCTTGGTATCCGGTCCGAAAAGTTCTTTTGCAAATACTTCCAGAGTTCCCTTTAAGTCAGCAAAGGAAATATTTTTATCGATTACCAGTCCTTCGATCTGATGGAAGGATGGTGAATGGGTTGCATCCACTTCGTCAGAACGGAATACTCGTCCCGGTGCGATCATACGGATCGGGAGCTTGCCCTGTTCCATCACACGTGCCTGAACCGGTGATGTCTGGGTACGAAGCACGATGTCTTTGTTGATATAGAATGTATCCTGTTCATCTTTTGCCGGATGATCTGCAGGAATATTCAGTTTTTCAAAGTTGTAAAGGTCATATTCTACTTCCGGTCCTTCCACAACTTCGTATCCCATACCGATGAAGATACGCTCTACTTCTTCCAGAGCGATCGTATTCGGATGACGATGACCTACTGTATTTTTCTTGGAAGGAAGTGTTACGTCAATAACTTCCTGTTTTAATTTTTCTTCACGGATTGCAGCATCCATTTTCTTCTTTGTCTCATCAAGAAGTTCTTCAATAGCAGCTCTTGTCTCATTCACAAGCTGTCCTACCTTCGGACGTTCTTCCGGAGCTACATCTTTCATTCCTTTTAATACGGCTGTCAGTTCTCCTTTTTTACCAAGGAATTTGACACGTACATCATTTAATTTCTCCGGTACATCAGAAGCCTGGATCTGCTTAATGGCTTCCTGTTTGATGCTCTCAAGTCTTTCTTTCATGATATCCTCCTTAAAACTTGTTTTGGCTATTCATTTGCGACTATAACAGGAAATAAAATTTCCTGTGGAAGAAAAAAGAATGTGCCTTGGCACATTCTGGCACCTGCGGCGATCGCTTGTGACATCTTCCTTATACGCCGCAGTGCACATCCTCGCGGAGCGTTTTTATATATTAGGAAAGAACACTTTCCTAATATATAAAAAAAATCGCCCCTAAAAAGGGACGAGATAAATCGCGGTACCACCCTGTTTCCTGCTATTTGAATAACAGGCACTCGGACTGCGTAACGTGCAGGGACGTCGTTTTCTACTTTATTTTCAAAAACGCAGCTCACGTGGGAAATTCGTTTCCTGCCTGAACCGGGGAGAACTTACAGCCGGGGATTCTCCTTCTCTGTCGGAAAACAGTTCACTACTTACACGGTCATTGCTTTTATGATATGTCATATACTTATTTATTGTAACATATGATTTTTTTATGTCAAGCGGTTTTATCTGATAGATTCACCGTTTATCTACGCAAAATCATATTCCGGAACCTGGATGCTGCTTTTTGCAGAACTAATCCTTTTCCAGGATATCCCGCTTTGCATCTACCCAGATACAGTTAATAAGCCCTCCCAGCAGCATCACATACATACAGAAATACAGCCACAGCATCACAAGAATGATCGCCGTCATACTTCCGTACAGACCGGAAAATCCTTTGAAGATTGTCAGATACATTGAAAAAACAAACGAGATCACCAGCCATCCCAGAGAACAGAAAATAGATCCCAGAATCAAATCCCGGAACGGAAGCTTCCGGTTCGGCAAAAAGTGATATACCAGAAGCGAAATTCCAGTCATAACAACAAATGAAATCACCGTTCTCAAACGCATGATCATATCCGTCGTCTCCGCAAGAAACGGAATTTTGTGATATATAAAAATACTGATATTATTACCAAACACAGAAAGTACCAGAGCCATCACAATTGCTGCAATGAACAGGATCGTATAGATGGATGCCCGGATTCTTAAAAATACATAATTTCGTGTCTCACGAAGCTCATATGCACAGTTCAGTCCTGTACTAACCGCAAGTACTCCTTTACCTGCTGACCACAATGCTACAATCGCAGTAATCGGAATGACCGTCTTCGACTGGTTATATACTTCATTTACAATGCCAACCATAAAATCCTGCATATTTGTCTCCGGAAACAAATTTACCACTGCAGTCATAACATCTGCTTTTGTCACCGGAGTATATTGTATGATAGCAAGAAGCAGCAAAATAATCGGGATCATACTCAGCACAAAAAAATAAGCAGACTGAGCCGCGTATGCTCCCACATGCTTTTGTGACACCTGCCCTGTAATTTCCCGAATCTTGTTTATCGTTTTCATCATATAATAACTCCATTTATCTTATCGGCAGTTTCATTTTTCAAAATAGTTTATCACATTTTCACTTCTTTGAAAACCCAAAAAAACAGTTGCTCTCGCAACTGTCCTTTATCTTTTGTAGTCCCCCGAAATGCCGTTTTCCGTTTTTTGACTCCTAGCACTCCGCTAGGTGGGCGACCGCATCTGCTTTTCTGCCTTCCCCTGCGCAATGAGGGCCTGACATATTACAGAGATATAAGAATCCCGTTTAAAGTATTGTAGGTTCAAAAATACGGAAGTCTCGAACATTCCAGGTTTTCTAAAACCTATTATAGACTATCAGCTGTGTTTTTTCAACTGTTAATCGTTGAAGATATTTACTTTTTTTACCAGAAATTAAAATACGTTTAACGTACCCATTTCCCGCTTTTTCCACCGGACTTTTCAAGCAGATGGATTTCTCTGATCTCCATTCCCCGGTCAACCGCCTTGCACATATCATAGATTGTAAGAAGAGCAGTATTTACCCCGGTCAGTGCTTCCATTTCCACACCGGTTTTACCGTCTGTCTTCACAGTGCAAAAAGTGCGGATAATTCCATTTTCTTTTTCAATTTCGAAATCAATGGTACATTTGGTAACCGGCAAAGGATGGCACATAGGTACCAGATCCGAGGTGTGCTTCACAGACATGATCCCGGCAACTCTGGCAACGCCAAGAACGTCTCCCTTTGCCACAGTGCCTGCAGTAAGATGCTCCATGATTTCTGCTCCAA
>ENA-OPSC01001250-OPSC01001250.1-human-gut-metagenome-genome-assembly--contig:-NODE-1250-length-12086-cov-2.071814_pt1 | contig 12086 bp, 9 predicted proteins | sample MGYA00241800_ERZ501891 | MGnify/ENA primary metagenome ERZ501891 (study PRJEB25962, sample SAMEA2042407) | human gut metagenome | biome: human gut; feature: human-associated habitat; material: faeces...
GGAAGCAACGGGTCCGAAACAATAAGCCATTCGCTATACGGATGGAAAACAATTTGCGCTACATTACCGCCCTCACACTGGATAGTGACGATTGTTTAGGCCGTCAATATTTCGGATCGAAGAGAGTGATTTATATGGCGCGAAAAGCCCATAGTCTTTCGCATACAAAATCGATGTGCAAGTATCATATCGTGTTTACCCCTAAATATAGGCGTAAAGTCATCTATAACAAACTAAGAAAAGATATTGGGGTAATACTGAAAAGACTCTGCTCAAACAAAGGTATAGAAATCATAGAATGCCATCTCATGCCAGACCATGTGCATATGCTGGTGGCGATTCCTCCTAAATACAGCGTTGCTCAAGTAATGGGATACCTGAAAGGTAAAAGCTCGCTTATGATATTCGATCGTCATGCGAACCTGAAATACAAATACGGCAATAAAAAGTTTTGGGCGGTGGGATATTGCATATCTACGGTAGGTTTAAACGAGAAAACAATAGCCAAATACATTAGAGAACAAGAAGCAAAAAATATTGCACTAGATAAGTTGAGTGTTAAAGAATACGAGGATCCTTTTGAAGACAAGTAACTAGAGCTCACCAGTCAGTTTTACTGAGCATTTACGTGTTTGAGCGCTGCCGAAGATTGTGATTCAGTACCGGCAATATTGTGATATAACACCAGGTGCGACATGATTAAGCGTAGAAGCCCCAGGGATCGTTTTTGGGCTAACGAATATAATCCCATTTCTAGGTATTTCAACTTTAAGAAGTTATGTAATGTGTTTTGCTTTGATTTTTTACTTCTTGTTCGATTTCTTACGATTTATGTTTTAGCTAATTAAGTCGGAATAAGTTTTGTGTTCTTGATCTGGTAATACAAGATATTGTTAAATTAAAACTTATAAAATAAAGGGCAATAAGGGGCTGTTGTGTGATGAAGGCGCTAACAGGTTTGCATTTACCGGAAGAGCTGAAACGAGCCATCCATTCTAGTCGAGTAGATAATAATGTCATTGCCTCAGCTGATCCGTATCAAATAGAAACTTATAGCAAGTTGGTTGAATTAACGGCAAGTATAGCCATTATGAACCCAAAACTGGTTCCTTACTATCGTGGTAAAAATAGAGAATATAAAGTTGATGTTGATAATAGCAAGTAATCAATCTTGCCTAGTATTTACAGAGGAGATTTTGGATCTGGCTCTAGCAAGATGGCGATACAGCAAATAAATAACAATTTTAATATACTGAATAGGGCTTGCGAGTTGCTGGTCCAATATACCAAAGATTGATCATTTTCTGGACCTGTTTTCAAGATTTTGCAGCGTCGCAAAATTATGCAGTAGGATATTTTGCAACATTATGGAGTCTGTCCCACTCCTTTAATTGATATAACACAATCTTTGCGAAATGCTTGTATGTTTACCTGGGCGGAAGCAGATCTAGGTGCGCAGCCTGTTGTCTATGCGATTGGTATGCCGTATGCTTGCGGACCCATTACATTTGACGCTGAGGGTGAGTTGTATTTAATGCGACTCTTAAATTTAATGCCTCCAAACGCAAAACGTCCCTTTTTTTCAGGAAAGATACCTAGTAGGATCAGGGTTTTCTTCTTGAAAAGATATTAAGCTCGCAGAACTCAATCTCAGTAATAGATTTATTTATAAATTCGGCTTATCTGGATCCGAAAAGGAATGGTTAGAAGATTTGGGAATTAAGAATACTAGTTATTTGTATCCCGAAGATGAGTTTTTAGAAATAGCTCGGTTAATACAATCGCTGCTAGAGAAAGAGCATTACGTATTGCCTTCGCAATACAATATCGATGCCATAATTGCTGCTCTCGAGACATTCGGTAAGTTTTTATCTATCCTGTAGGATTCTAAGAACGGATTTAGTCGGTAGGGTTTGCTATGCGTTTGTTTCCCTCCTTCTAGAGGAGTAGAAGATGCAATAATAATTTTAGTATGAACAATTGTATTATAATTACCAACTTTGATTATGGAATGGGGCTACTGTTAGAGGGGGGGAATGAATTATGGCTACTACAGTAACAAATGCTCTTGGCGTAATTATCTTGCCTTTCAGATTACAATTTTCCCTTCGGAAACATTACACTGCGTTTTAGCCGACAGTCCTTCGCTTAGGGCAAGAATTTCTTTTCCCATTTTTGTCTTGTATGCACAATATGTTATTGTGAGATCACTTATGTTTAGGTCTTTGTATAAGTTTTTAATCAGGTCACAATCATCGTAAGTGACAATCCAATTTCCGGGGCACTGATGGATCATTTCTGATAATAAGCGATGATCTTGCTCTGTTAGAGAGTTTTGGTATAGTTCGGGTCCTTTATCTACGTAGGGTGGATCAAAATAAGTCAGGATAGCAGGTTGAGTTTTTGATAACGGAACTATTATCTTACTGATAAATTGCTTGGCATCGTAGTTATATGATTTTATGCAATGAGAAAGTGATGCTATTTGCTTTATCTTTTTTATAAGATTACTCTTGTTAAACCTGGCATCTATCTTGTATTTTCCATTTTGATGTTTCCCTCCAACTGGGCCACCTGCCATAATGCCGGAACGATTGGTTCTATTGAGAAAAAATGCCGCACAACCTAGCAAGAATCTTTCTTGGCGCGTTAAATAATCTAATGGTGCGTGTATGTTGTTAGTTTGTTTGTCATTAGAATACTCTTTCAATGCTTTTGTTCTTAAGGATCTGTATATATTTCGCTGTTCTTCCCACTTTGGAAGAGTGATATCTACATCGTTGATGAAAGAAACTAAATCGTCGCTTGAATCGAGGACATTTTGCCAAAAACTTGCAATAGCGGGGTCTAAATCGTTAATAATAATTTCGCTAACATCCTTCTTTATGAGAAGTTTCATGGCTAAGCCTGCTCCCCCTGCAAATGGCTCTATATACGTGTGAATTTTCAGATTTCTTTCATTGATAATCTTGGTTACTAATGGGTATAACGATGATTTTCCTCCGGGGTAACGCAACGGAGTAAAAGTTGCGGGCATCTAAACCTCCCTTCTCGCCAATTCGTTCGATTGGTAATAAATAGTTACAGTGTACCGCCTACAGACAGAAATGCTGACACTAGTTTATTCTGAAATTTTTCAACTAAATCTTTATTCGATTCTTTCCATCTATTTAAAAGTTTTGAACAGCCTGGTCCAAAATACTTCTTTTCGCGAGCAAACCATTTCTTAGCTTCATCAACGCTTTTCCCATCGAATGATTCGAATCCTTCTAAGCAAATTTGCTTGGAGTAGCCACCTGGTAGATCGGACCAAAATTTATCTCGCTCGGGGAGGCTATCGACGAATTTAAAAAGTACTACTTCTGGAGCATCTCCTCCTGGAAGTGCTAGTACATTTTCAGCTTTATAGCTTTTGGTTTCGGTGTTTACATCTCCATCGAATACAAATATTGAATTTTCTATTTCTGCAAAGCCTGATTTTCTTAATTTGTTGAGTTCACCATGCCCAATAGAAATATTGACATAATCTAGCTTTCCTCTTAGCTTCGGCGGAATTAATTTTTTAAGAAACATACGAGTGGAGTCATCTTCGGCCAAAACTTTGATCTTGATAGCGTGTTCTGAAGCGACTTCTGCTCTCAAATGTGCCAATATCCTTGGGAGGGGCAAATTTTCATAAATGTCAGTTTCTCCATCTCTCGTTTCAAGATAAATAACTTTGCATTGGGATGAATATTTTTCATCAAATAAGACTTTTATGGTGTCTGGGGAATGTGTCGTAAATACCACCTGGAGGTTTAAGCTTCCAGTCTCTTTAAGAAGAAATTCAATTAATTTCTTTTGAGCAGCGGGATACAGAGTGGCATCCACTTCATCGATGAGAAGTAGTCCGCCTTTATAATCTTTGCCTAGGTTTTCCTTCAGGCGTTTGAAAGACAAGATCGAAAGAAGAATTTTCCCAATATTGTCTTGACCCGCCGAATTAGTTAAAGAATCGTATCGATTTGTTGCAAATCCTAGTGTGTTTTTATTTCGGGAATGAACCAGTTCCGCCTCTTTCATTTCATCGCCGATCAATAAGATTCGTTTGTGATATTTTTCAAACCACTTACTTTCTTTTTCTGCAAGTTCAATAGGTTGATGATCAATATTGCGTTCTTCGCCTATAGGGACTAATCGCTTCAATGAAAGGTAGATGCAAGGAAATTGAATATGCTTACTTCCCTTTGTTTTGGTTTCACCTGACCAGGTCCGGATGTCATTCTTCTCAATGTTGGTTCTTGGAATAGTTCTAGCTCTATAGACTTCTTCGGGGTATATTGATGGATCAATGTAAACATTCCATCTATGGTCGCCGGCTCTTTCAAGTCCGTTTGGGCCATCGGAAAATTTGAATGCATCGCTAAATTTAAGCTGAAAGAGTCCATTTCCTATAACTTTATAAGATTCGCCATCGGGGTTCTTCGCTTCAAAGCGAAACGGTTCACCAACCATTCCTAGTAGGGTTGTTTTCATAGTCCCATTTTGTCCAAGGATAGCTGTTAGTTTACTACCCAGTTCAAATGATTGGTTATGGAGCATTCTAAATTGTCCAACTTCAACTCGTCTAATATTCACGATTCGATCCTAATATTGGGTGGTATTGCTATCTTTTATCGAGCAGTCAGATAAATTAAATATTATATTAGCGATCGAAAAGGAAAGTAGGAATACGATTTTGAGTTGTTTTATGTGTGGGAGTATGAATGGATGGTGTAAACCAATTAATTTAGATTGAAAAGCTTCCTCTTAATAATTCAGGCGTTTATCTACCAATAATGAGGAAGATGTGCTTTGTGAATTATTAGCCGACCAGGGAGATAATCGGATTTTCAGCAAACTCTAAGGGGCTTATTGGCTTGTTCGGCTTGCATTGTTGGTGTTAAACAAAAGATCGCCAGTGAGCAGGAGCAGAATGTGGCTAATCTTTCCACCAGAAGTTTCTTACAATAAAGCCAATTATTTCTGAGCAGCGTATTATGGCATCTAAAGTAGCGGTTGCGGAGCCGTGGGCCCATTTACCAAGTAGTGCTTCAAAAGAAACAGACCCATTGATCCAATCAGCTATTAAAGAGTAGTCATTTTTCAAAAGAAGCGACGAATTGCTTTTGATTTCGGGCTTTACCACCTCTTTAAGAAAAGATGAATATGCTTCGTCTTTATTCGCCTGTTCAGGATCATTTTCTTCATAATATTCACGAGCGACTATATCCAGAAAAAGACGTAATGAGAAACCTAATATTGGAAGTAATCTTGAATACTTGGTTTCATTTTTCCGGTATAAAGAATAAATATCTTCAATTGCTAGGTAGATGGTATTTGAATAATCTCCTTTAGGACGAAGTGGGCCGTTAAATAGCAACTTAGACTTTCGTGTTTGTGTGCGTCTTTTGCTAGCTGATTGTGATGAAGAACTATTTGTTTTAGCCTTCTTAACTGATTTTTCTCCTGTCAGTGCTATCTTTTTGGCCGAAGAGGAATATGTTTTTATGTCATTGTATCTACTGGGATTTAACTGCTCTAAAGCGGCTTTTAGTTTTCCGGGTAGATGTCTTGCGTCACTTATTTTTCTTCGTCTAACATCTGCTATGTCTTCTAAGATTGAAATAGCGATTTCGGGATCGTGATTTGAATATAGCTCACCATTTTCGATGGAAAAACCGATTGAATTAAGGTTCGCATTGGTTAGTAAACGCTGTTCGACATATTCTTCATTCAAGAGGGGTTCGTTTTCGACCAGATGAGGAACTGCTTCGTTCAAGAGCATCAAAGGTCCTTTATTTTGATTTCTGTGGTAATAAAGAAACCATTCATATTGAAGTTTCCCCCATTTATTAGAGGATCTATGCATTGACTCTACAATATCTAAAGCAGTGGATTTATCGCATAAATTGCATGGTAGTTCAGTTTGGTGGAGCATGCTTGAACTTGGAGCAAATATTGCGAATTTCCCAGTGGCGATACTAAAAAGTTCAGAAGATTGTATACATTTTAGTAACGCGACACGACGGTTTCCATCATATACAACATATGAATTATTTTCTAAAACAACGGTTGGTAATTGATTGTAGTAGTATTGGTCCCCAAAATTACTTAGAAGTTTATCTAAATTCCAGTTGTTGCTAGGGTCGTTTATTGCTCTGACGATTATTTCTTCATCAGATAAAGTGGTATCTACTGGATCGCGCGGGTTTTCTGTCCAGAGGTGAAGTTCTGAAATTGGTATAGAAACGACTTTTTGCATTATGCTCACCTAAAAAGTTTATTAGAAAATAGCACTCTATTCATTTTATACGTTGAGTTGTTTGAGTGATAAAAGTAGCTTTTTATTAAGTTGTTTTAGCATTTTTTAATGTGTAGAGCTCGATAACTGTTTTGTTGGCAGTATGCCTTGCATGGCGGCATGACGAGAATTGTATGCAGGGAAATACATTTTTCCTCATTGCAGTCGGGTCCGATTGAAACTCTATGCTTGTCATGCTAAATGAAGCTGGAATTCATTCTCGTCTTGCTTCAGATCGCCATCATTATTGGGAAGATGGCAGATTGGTTTTCACGAGCGGTATACGACTTTTGGTTATATTTGCGGCAAGGAAGGAGATCCTTAGATTGGGTAAGTTAGGGACCCTGTATTTCGCCGTCAGTTGAGCTGTCGTCGCGTATGGGCGGAAGAACGATCGATGCTTATGTCCGGCGAGATTGGATAAATCACAGTGAAATAAAAAGCGAGTCCGATTTTCCTATTGTGAAAACTTTCGAGCATGGCCTTGATTTTATGGATCGCAATCACGAAGAGGATAATTGGTATCTTCAGATCGAAACATTTGATCTTCATAAAGCTTTCCACTTTGCGGATGATATAGAGAAATATATATTTTTAGAAGAGGACGCTATGTCGATGTTAAGCAAAACAATTTCATTCCAAGAAATACCGCCGATAACTAATTTTGTGGTGAATTATTTGTCGTGTAATCTTTTAGAAGAACCTCTTCGATACGCTTTTCGGGCTTTCTTTCAAGAACCCACGAAAAATCAGTTAATAACGCTTTGAATAGCTTCAGAACGTACTTTTTAAGAAGATTGACATTATCGAATCTATCATCATTGCGTTTTCCTGAATTGCCATGAACGATTTCGCTTCGTAAGTTATACAGCATTTTGAAGGCTTTAAAAGTCTCTTTTCGTTTTGCCTCATTGTAAGGAAAAAGGATAGTAGCGACAACCGCGGAGATCTTAAATTGTAGTTCCGTTTTAGTTCCAAAAACGCATTCGACGGCTATAAAGAGGTCAATTACTGAGTCTTCAATATTGGATCGTTCAGAAAATGCTCGCAAAAAACGTTCAATAGAAATTTCTGGTAAATGTACTTTTTCTAGCAGTTCATACCAGTATTGAAACTGTTCGGTATTTATGACGAAGTTTTCTTCGCTATTTCCTTGATTTGTTAATCCTGGTGAAGAGATAGATGGAGAACATAAGCAGACGGGGCTTGAAATATAGCTGCCGCAATATACTGGATTCATAGCCCCTTCGCTAGCGAGCAAAATGGCTAACCTTATTTTTTCGGCTGTCTTCCATAAGTTTTGGGTAGTTGGATCGTTCATTAAGGCCTTAGTCATACCATCAAGACAAGAAGCGTCGTCTCTGGTGCTTTGACTTGAAATTTGAATAGTATATAGAGGGCACTGCGTTTCAAATATAGCAACATTATTTAAGTCTACAGGTAATAAATAGTTTTTCTCGAATAGGTTTGGATCTCGGAAGATTCCATTGTCAATCTGCGCATATTCAAGTGCCCTGGCATTTATTCCCGAGAACACTAAAATAGCTGGAATTTGGCATTGTTCGCCACGTAATACTGCCCTAGCAATGCTTAGGGAATGTGATAGCTCGTTGGCTACATCTATATACGATGGATTATTCTTTTTTAACCAAGCAGAGTATACGGAGTTGAGTAGTGTTGCCTGTTCGACTAATAACGGAAAAAAATTAAGCTGACAAGGAACGTTGTAGCTTACCAATGCTAGTTGACGCGATTTGTCATCGTCTGGGTCAATGCCATGCTGTAGGAGAAGAGCTCTAACGGTGGAATCGTCATAAAAGAGCTTTTCGTATTGTTTATGGCTTTCGTGCTCTGTAGTAAATGACAGAGCGATCAATCCGAAATACGGAACCTGTTGTTGCTGAGGCTTAATCAGCGTAGAAGGGTAAAAAGATAAAAGCCGTTTGCGAAGGAAAATCTCCAAGGAGTCCTGTGTCTTGGGCAAAAGATAAGAAGATCCCCCAAATAGCCTTCTATATGTTTCTGCTACTGGTATGCCACCATGATTTATTTGGGAATAGTATTGAGCATATGGAAGACAAGATGGATCCTTCAGGCTAAAAGATAGCCCGTTAATAAAAGCCTGTATAAACTGATGTAGCGCAAAATCGATTCTCTGATCTTCTTGGTCTAAAGCTACATTGCCATCATCATCGACAGGGAATATATATTCAATGAAACGTTCACCTAAAATAGCTTTCATGATCGCAAGAGAATCTTCAAATTCTAGAACGTATTTTTCATCCATCTTCTTTATTACTTCCATATTCTTCAATACAGCTGTCCATTGTCATATTATTGCTCTGTGGTGCTTAAGAATTTTAAGCTTCATATGGTTTGATAATTTGGGGTTTGTAGGCAAGCGCCAAAACGGTCTTTAATGAGAGTGATATGACAGTAATTCTACCAAGCCTTCGTTATTATTGTGCGAGTTACTGAATGATTGGAGTTTGGCGGGCAGCATTTAAATCCCATCTAGCCATCACAACCAACGCCACATAAAACGGAATCAAGAACTGAACGCGGCCAATACCAGATAGGCGATGCGACAATCAGTGTACCCAGCAACGCGAGCGACGGCACCAATGCAATAACCCAGCGAGCTCGCCCGCTAAGACATAAACAAATAGACAAGAACGCAACCGACCAGAAAATGACGCTTATTGGAATTGACCGACTGTCTTGCGGAAACACATCACGTAAAGAATCGTGCCCCAACTTGTTTTCGGCGTTAATTTGGTAAACATCCAAATCGGCAGCATATGCCTCAACGGTATTGCGCGGTACTCCACCACTTATATTGAGCTTTGCATAAACGTCAGGTTGATTGACCGCCCAAAAACCGAAAGTCTGTAGTTCCCATGCTTCAAAATAAACGCGAGGGTTTTGGATAAATAAAGAAAGCCAGTGCCCAAAGAAATCGTCTTCTAAGGCAGCACTGTTGAATGAGGCGCTCCATTTAAGGTTGTCAGTGCATGTGGGGGAGTAAAGAGTTTTATATTCGTCTAGTGGAACTATCGAATTTAAATATTCTCTATCGCTTTCCGTCATGTCGCCATCGAGTGCTGCTACTCGTGCCATCTGATTAAGTAGAATTCCGACGCTTTCGACTTTAGGGGACGAAGCAACGTCTAAAGCTCTATATACGGGACCCGTAACAACAAGACATAATGCTAGAGTACATGCAATGCTTCCAGTTAACTTACCAATATGGGTGAAGCTGTGCCCGAACTTTTTTCTGGTGACCAACCAATAAACCAGCAAAATGATCTCGGTACAGATAACTACATAAATCCCATTATTTCTGCTAAACATAACGATTAAAAGCAGAATAGCTAGGCAAGGTAGCCATGCTTTGCTGGTTTTTAGAATAGTTCCTTTCGACAGGACAAAATCCATCAACAAAACTGTTATTAGAACGAGGGCGGTGGAGAAGAACGGATCTTTCCACATTGCAATAGAGTAAGTGGCGATATAGGGCGAAAGAGAAAAGATTAGAACGGCAATGAGAACCCAGTAGTTTTTTTAGCGAGCAGCGGGTAGTAATCCATCTAGATAAATAAGCGAAGGCATATGCCATAAATCCCATTTGAACTAGGCAATATAAAACGCATCCACCCGTGTTCCCAATACCTAAAATATTGCCAATCTTTAGACACGCTTTAATAAACATCGTGTAGAGAAATGGATGGTGGTTACTATAGGGAGCGATTCCTGTTGCTTGAGCAAGAGAGGAAAGCGTGTCGCCAAAAATGAATCCAGGCCAGTAAATAAGCAAATAAGGAATCCAGCAAATAAAGGGGATAAGAGCCAAAAGAATAGTGTTTTTGACACCCAGGGGACCTACCGGTTTTAGGCTGCTTTCATAGCTTGAAGAGTTTTTGCTTGTGCATTGAGATGAAATAAACCTATACGCAGCAAGTAGCATTACTAAAAGACTCGGGAAAATAAGTATTAGCGCAACAAAATCGATAATTGAATAGGGCGATATATAGTTTTCGAAAGCAGAGCCATCATATGCGCTGCCGGTAATGGTTATGTGAAAACCAAGGATAAGAGAAAGATCGAAAAGAAAAGCAAACAAACCAATGGCAATCAATTCACGTCTCTGAAAGGAGACGCCTTTCAGAGACGTTGCGGCTTTTAAAGTTAGCAAAAAGAAAACTATGCCAAATAGAGCCCTGGGTTCAAATTGAAGATAGTAAGATAAAAAGAAATTCGAAATTGCAGAGAGAACAATTAATAAAACTTGTTTTGGTTGAATGACCATGAAGAAATAATCCTTTATTAGGTGAAATAAATCGTTTTTTAATTTAAAACATGAGACGTTAAAACAAAAGCGAATTGATAAATAAAAGTATTAGATTAGAAAAGTTCATGGATTGGCTTGCTGTACGTACCCCTCCGTCTTTACCTGCGCCAAAATAGTTTTGTTTTTATCTTGTTACCTCTGTAAAATGCAAATCACATGAACGTTTCTGGGCTACTAGATCTATATAGTCGGCTTAAAAAATAATAAACAAGGAGCATTATGCCTACTACGACGCTGTCAAACAAACTAATTGCTGTCCTGCTGAGCTTTGCTTTGGTTTTTTCTTTTACGCCAAGCATCGCATTTGCTGAAAATGAGGCTAATTCCCAAACAACTGCAGAAGAAGCTGGAAGTGACGAAAATAATACAAATGAAAATACAGCGGACTCATCTTTAGTCGATAGAACAAATCCATCCGATTCTTCAGCCAGCAGACAAAACAATTCAATTTCCAGTTCCTCAGCACCAGTAAGCGGCAGTGACGAGCAAACAAATTCTAACGCCCGAACGGCATCTAGCGACAACGATCAAGCTAATACAAAAACAGCAAATACCGAAGCAAACGATCAAGCAAACAGCTGGCGTTATATCGATGGTGAACAAATTTATTCGTACGAAGGTGCTACAACTGAAGCAGTAGACCCAAATATACCTATGCCTTTTGCGGCGGCTCCTGGTGCGTCTTCGTATGCGACTTGGTATAAATCAAATGGAACTTCTTCATATACATACAAGGAAACTCCTAGCTCGTCAGGACAAAACATTAGTGTCAGTGGAGTAAAACGTGTTGGTATTGATGTCTCATACCACCAAGGAACTATCGATTGGGCAAAAGTAAAAAACAGTGGGGTTTCTTTTGCGATTATTCGTTGTGGCTATGGAAGTAACTTCTCGAGCCAAGATGATACTCAATTCTTGAACAATGTGCGTGGAGCACAGGCAAACGGAATTGATATTGGTATCTACTTGTATTCGTATGCTCAAAACACTACCGGCAACGATTCGAGTGCGACTAGCGAAGCACAGCATGTTTTGCGACTGCTAGATGAGGCAGGGCTTGAACCTGGCGATTTAGCCTATCCCGTTTATTATGATCTCGAAGAAAATAGTCAAGCTAATTTAGGGCCTTCGAAGATCGCTGATTTGGCCACCACGTTCTGCAATATTATTTCCGATGCTGGCTATGATGTGGGTATCTATGCAAATCAAAATTGGTGGCGAAATTATTTAACCGATTCTGTTTTTTTGACAGCGGGATGGAATAAATGGGTTGCTCGCTATCCAGGATCCAATAAGGCAACTGACAGTGGCGTTTCGGGAACGGAAATATGGCAATTTTCTGACTGCGGAAACGTTGACGGTATCAACGGAAACTGCGATATGAATTTTGATTATACGAATCATTATGGATGG
>ENA-OPSC01001264-OPSC01001264.1-human-gut-metagenome-genome-assembly--contig:-NODE-1264-length-11998-cov-4.965084_pt1 | contig 11998 bp, 10 predicted proteins | sample MGYA00241800_ERZ501891 | MGnify/ENA primary metagenome ERZ501891 (study PRJEB25962, sample SAMEA2042407) | human gut metagenome | biome: human gut; feature: human-associated habitat; material: faeces...
GATGTAAATCGCTGTTTTTTTAGTTTTTTATCAAATGAAGTACGTCCCGTCTATTTGGTGAAACGGTACATCTTTAGTTTTTTGATAAATGCTTGACTGTAAACCTTGTTTATAGCTTATTATTAAGTAAAATAGAGTTGCTCGAAAGGAGGGCATAATATGACTATAAAAGACGTAGAAGAGCGAACAGGTTTATCCCGTTCTAATATCCGTTTTTATGAAAAGGAAAAACTTATTGAGCCTTCGAGAAATGAAAGTAATGGTTATAGAGATTATTCTGAAAATGATGTGGAAAATATAAAGAAGATTGCATATCTACGTACATTGGGAATTTCTATTGAAGATATACGAAGTATTATATCCGAAAAAGTAACATTGCAGGAAATGCTTGAGAAGCAAAAGGAAGTATTAAAAAATCAGATTACTGATTTGAATAAGGCGAAACTCATGTGCGAAAAAATGCTGGATGAAGAAAGTATTAGTTATGAAAAATTACAGGTAGAACAATATGTAACAGATTTGCATGACTATTGGAAAGATAATCGAACTGTTTTCAAACTGGATTCCGTCAGCTTTTTGTATATATGGGGAAGTATGCTTACCTGGACTATGATTACCGCACTATGCTTGATTATTGGGGCTTTGTCTTATTCTAAGTTGCCGACAGAAATTCCAGTACAATGGAGTAAAGGAGTGGCAACATCCCTAGTTAATAAAAACTGGATTTTTATTTGTCCTGTTATATGTATCATAATCCGTTATTTATTAAAACCTTTTATCTATGCGAAATTGCAGATGAACAATTATTATGGAGAAATTATAACAGAGTATTTGACAAATTATATGTGTTTTATTGTGTTGTCAGTGGAAATCTTCTCCATACTTTTTACTTTCGGAGTGGTAAAAAGTGTTGTTGTACTGTTATTTGTGGACACGGCAATTTTTATTGGATTGTTAGTAGTTGGTTTGGTAAAAATGGATTTGAGAGGGAAAGAAGTTTTATGATTCAAATTTTATATTTCAGAAATAACAATAAGATACTATTTTTCCCACGCCTACTATGAGAACGGCGGCTATGAGATAGAAATTGCATATACTGGCGAATAAAAGAACCGCTGTTGCATGGTTTATTGGCTTCCATGTAGCTGGTATTCGGCTGAGGTATTGAAAGAGCTGGGATTGAAATGAGGGAAGTGGATAAATGTTTTGATTGACGAAATAACCTATACATGATAGTATAAATCCAAAGATGATGGTCTATCAGAGAGACTGTTATATATCTTCAAGTTTAAAAAGATAATTTTCAATAATTTTTCAAAAATCAGAATCGACAATTCATGACAAATCAACCCTGAATCGGGGAACGTTTCTCATAGAAAAGAACTACAAAAAATAAGAAAATAAAAACGGAAAACCATTGTCTGTAGTATAAGTATTTGTTATTATGAAGTAAATAGAGGATATTTTACAAAGTAAAGCTTAATCTAGAGAATCTGCCAGTGGCAGGCCTCTGTAGATACCAAGGTATACAAAAGGAGAATGAAAAAATGAAAAAAGAAGACATGTCCTGTATCGACTGCGCAGTAAAAAACTGCAACAAAATGGATAAAACCTATCCGGATTTCTGTCTGACAACACACATGGATGAAGAAGTTCTAAATGAAGCTATGGAATGCTACAATGAAGACGAGAACCGCAAAGTAACAATCGCTGCAGCTGAAGTAGAGTATGAGAATTACTGCAAACATACCCGTGTCGAAGAAATCATGGATTTTGCAAAGAAGATTAATGCGAAAAAGATCGGGATCGCAACCTGTGTCGGATTGTTGAAAGAAAGCCGTATCCTGGCAGATATCCTGCGCAGACATGGCTTTGAGGTGTATGGTGTCGGCTGTAAAGCCGGAACACAGAAGAAGACATCGGTCGGCATCCCGGAATGCTGCGAAGGTGTCGGTGTGAATATGTGTAATCCGATCCTGCAGGCAAAGCTTCTGAACAAGGCGAAGACGGACCTGAATGTTGTGGTCGGACTTTGTGTGGGGCATGACAGTCTGTTTTACAAATATTCCGAGGCACTGACTACGACAGCAGTGACGAAAGACCGTGTATTGGGGCATAATCCGGTGGCGGCGCTTTATACTGCGGATAGTTATTATTCGAAGTTGAAGAAGAGTGAAGAAGAGTAATATTTCTAATTTGGGCGTTTAAAGATACATGAAGATATAACAAAGCGAAAAATGAAACTAGAGCTTGTGTAAATGTTCTGTTATAATAAATTATTAAAATGAGAGGGGGTGTAAACATGGCAAGTATAAAAGATGTAGCACAAAAGGCAGGAGTCGGTGTTGGAACAGTATCAAGAGTACTGAATAACAGTGGATATGTATCGGATGAGACACGTGAAAAAATAGAAGAGGCTATGAAAAATCTTCAGTATACACCGAATGAACTTGCCAGAAATCTGTATCGTAAAAAGAGTGGGATCATTGCCGTTCTGGTGCCAACAGTAGAAATTCCTTTTTTTGCAGAACTTGTACATAATATTGAAGCGGAACTCTATAATGAAGGATTCAAGATCATGTTATGTAATACAGATAAGGCACATAATGCAGAACTCGAATATCTGGATATGTTAAACAGGCATATCGTGGATGGTGTGATTACAGGTGTACATTCCTTAGATGTAGAAGAGTACAAAAAGATAAAAAAACCAATCGTTGCATTTGACCGTTATTTGGGAGAAAATATTCCTGTGGTTGCAGTCGATCATAAGGAGGGCGGACGACTGGCGGCGGAAATTCTGCTTAAGAATGGGTGTAAAAAAATAGTACATTTCAGAGGTGCAACTGCAGTAGAGTCGCCATATCATGAAAGACATTTTGAATTCGCAAGAATTATGAAGGAACAGGGAGTAGAGTGCTTTGATTATGAACTGGCATGGAATAAATTTGATCTGGAGTATTATAAGTATGCGGTAAAAGATTTGTTTGACAGACTGGATGAATGGGAATTTGATGGGATATTCGGAACAGATCTAGTTGCAATCGAGTGTATGAATGAGGTTATCCGAAGACATAAAAAGGTTCCGAAGGATGTAAAATGTGTGGCTTATGATGGAACATATATTACACAGATAGTAGAACCAAGTGTGACTTCAATCGTTCAGCCGATAAAAGAACTGGCAAAAGAGGCGGCCAGGTTAATTTGTGAATTGGTTAATGGGAAGACATATAAAAATGAAAAAGTAACATTAGGAGTATCTGTGAGAAAGGGGAGAACAACAATGGAATAGTAAAAATGCACAAAAACAGTGCACAAAATTTGATAAAATAAACGAAATGACGAAAAAATGTTGACATCTGAGCAGCTAAGAGTTATATATAGATTATACAAATCAGTCACGTGCACAGCTGAATTTATTTTTTTAACAAACATGGAACGGGTTCCATAAAAAGATGCGGAATTATTTTTTTTAAGAAACATGGAACGGGTTCCACAAACAATAATTTACTCATTTAGGGAGGAAAAACTATGAAGAAAAAAAGTTTAAAAAAGGTTACATCTGCAGTATTAGTTGCAGCGATGTCGATGGGACTGCTTGCTGGATGCGGAGGAAGTAAGTCATCAGGAGAAGCAAAAACGGATGCGGACGGGGCAACCGTCATTAAATTTGGTATTCATGTGGCAAACCCAAAAAAACAGGAAACGGTTACTTACAATATTGTTCAGGGATTTAACAAAGAAAATAAAGGAAAATATAAAGTAGAATTCGTAGCAGCTGATACAGAAGCACATTCAAAAAATATGAAACTGGCAGCACAGGATGGAAGTCTTCCGGAAATTGTACATTTAGATTCAGCGGAGGCACCGAAATACAATGAGGCCGAATACTTATTAGATATGTCTGATTTCCTGAAAGAAAATAAAGACATTGATGATGCACTGGATGGTATGGAAGATGCATTCAATGATGGAAAAGTACAGTATGGACTTCCATATCAAAGTAATGTTCAGGGATTTTTCTATAATAAAGATTTGTTTGATAAAGCTGGGATTGCTTATCCAACAGATGATACAACTTATGACGAATTCCTTGATATGATCGCAAAACTGAAAGATTCAGGAGTTACACCAATCGCAATCGGAAGTAAGAACAGTGGATACTCAATGTGGGAGTTCAATGAATTCTTTTCAAGATATGGATGGGGAGATAATGAAAAATCCTATACTGGTGATAAGGCAAAATATTCAAACGATGATATGAATGCATGTTTTGAAAAAATAAAAGGACTTGCAGATGCCGGAGCATTTCCGGAAAATATGGCAACAATCGAATATTTTGACGCAAAACAGCTTTTTAATGAAGGAAAAGCAGCAATGTTCGGAACAGGTCAGTGGGACTGTGCAGAATTTGATAAAAATATCGGTGAACACATTGGATTCTGGTGGGGACCAAAATTTGAGGATTCTTCTTATGAACAGAATATTGCAATGAAAGTTCCGGCAGCTCCGCTGGTAGTAAGTTCAGCGGTAAAAGATAATGATAAAGCAAAAGAAGCTGTGTATGCATTTTTGAAATATTATTATGGAGAAGAAGCAGCAAAGATTTCTTATGAAGGATCTATTTTCCCGGCAACCAATTATGATGGTATTGCAGCAACAGATTCACAGTATGCAATGAATGCAATGATCACAGCACTTGGAAATGGATGGAAAACACCAAAAGCAGCTCCGGATCAGATAGTTACTCCGGCAGTTCAGGAAGCAATGTATGATGCAATATTTGGTGTTATGCAAGGAACATACAGTCCGAAAGATGCTTTAAAAAATATGGATTCGGCAGCAGCAAACTAGACAGACGTTAATATTGGCTGACACTGCATGGGACCGCCATGAAGATTTGTCATGGTGGTCCCGGATATAAAGAGGATGAGCGTATGCATTGGTTAAGTAAAAAGAGATACAAGATAGGATTGGTAATTCCGACACTGGTTGTGTATATGGTATTTATTATTATTCCTATTGGAATGTCAATTGGATATAGTTTTACAAAATATTCTGGAATTGGAAAGGCTACATTCAACGGATTGACAAATTATATGAGATTATTTAAAGACCGTTTGTTTTGGATATCCTTAAAGAACACAATGATTATGTTTATATTGGCATTTGTATTGTTATTGTCTTTATCTTTTCTCATTGCTTTGTTACTGAATAATAAATTAAAAGGAGTGGATTTTTCAAAGTCATTAATCTTTTCTCCTGCGATTATCGCACCGATCATTGTTGGAATTATCTGGGTTTATATATTAGATCCAAACATTGGTATTATCAATAATGTTCTGGATGCGATAGGGGCATCTGGTTTGAAACAAAAATGGATAGGCGGCAATACACTGTCTCCGTACAGTATCGCGATTATCTATTTCTGGCAGCAATTAGGATATCTGGTAACGGTATTTATTGCAGGTCTTAAAATGATACCGGGAGAGGTGTTGGAAGCAGTTGAAATAGATGGTGCAAGCTTTGTACAGAAGACAATGTATGTCACAATTCCAATGATGAAATCAACGATTTCAACAGTAGCGGTTCTGATCATTACAGGGGTGTTTAAGATCTTTGAAATTGTGCAGCAGACAACAGGAGGAGGTCCAAACCATCTGTCTGAGACGTTGGTTACATATAGTTACTCAATGACATTTAACAGTGGAGATTATGGTTATGGAATGTCTCTGGCTACATTTACATTCCTTCTTTCACTGGTGATCACAGGTATTTATTCAATACTTACAAGAGAAAGAGGTGAATAGGAATGGTACCGAAAAGAAAGAAAATTGCAATGTATGCTGCGATGATCATTATAACAGCGATTGTTGTATTTCCATTTTTATGGATGGTATTGCTTTCGTTCAAATCAAGTTCAGAGATCATGTCTAATCCATTGGCAATGCCGAAGGCATTTAATCTCGACAACTTCAAACATGCATTGGAAACATTAAACTTTCCACAATTATATGCGAACACTTTTGTTGTATGTATATTATCTGTTGTGTTGGAACTTATTATTACATTCTGCAGCTCTTTCGTAATTGCAAGAATGGAATTTAAGCATCCGAAGGCAAAGAGTTTATTGTATGGATTTTTGATTTTGGGATTATCTGTTTCACCATTTATTTTATTGTTCCCGGTATATAAGATTAATATCTTTTTCGGGTTGAGAGGAAAATGGGCATTGATTTTTCCATATGCAGCAAGTTCGATTTCATTCAATACGCTTCTTCTGACAGCATATTTGAAACAGCTTCCTACGGAAATTGACGAAGCGGCTGTAATAGATGGCTGTAACATCTGGCAGCTGATGGTGAAAGTTATTTTGCCAATGGCAAAGCCGGTTATTGCAACAATTGTCATTTTTAACGTGTTATACATATGGAATGAATATCCGTATGCATCTGTAATGCTGAAAGATGTATCTGATTATACACTTTCTATGGGAGCTTCATTCTTCAAAGGAAATTATACGGTAGATTATGGTGGAATTGTAGCATCCAGTCTTATGATTATTGTTCCGGAACTGATCTTCTATGGATTATTCCAGAAGAATATTGTAGAGGGTATGACAGCGGGAGCTGTGAAAGGATAATTATTAACAAAAAGAAAAGGAGACTTATATTATGAGCAATGTATCAGGATTATTTAAAGATTTGACAACTGTAAAAAAAGCCAGAAACGGAAGACTTGCCAGCTGGGATCAGAGAGGTAAGAATCAGGATTATTGGGAAATCCCGGCAGGCGAGACAATCTCTCTTGGAGAAGTGGAAGGACCTGGATGTATCACACATATCTGGATGACTTCTTCCTGCAGAAAAGTAGTAGCACCAAGTATTCTTGATCCGGTATTAAATGCTTCAGCAGCTCCGGTTATGGAGATTCATCCGGCACTTGGAGTTATCTGGGATGATTATGATCCATTCTATTATAGAAAAGTTCTGATCAAGATTACATGGGATGATCAGGATACACCAAGTGTACTTGCACCATTGGGAGATTTCTTCTGTATTGGTAACAGTTATCCGGGCAATTTTTCTTCGCTGCCATTTAATGTTTCGCTGAAACCAGAAGAAGCAGGAAGATATGGAGCTCCTTGTTCTGTGTCATGCTATTTCCCAATGCCTTTTAATAAAAAAGCAAAAATTGAGATTGTAAATGAAAACGAACTTCCGTTTATTTTATATTTCAATATTGACTATGAAATGTATAAAGAGCCACTGGATGAGAATACAGCATATTTCCATGCAAGCTGGCACAGAGAAAATCCTTGTCAGGGCTGGGGACCAGACCTTCAGACAAACTGTCCGGAAGTTAATAATGTAACCAATTTTAAAGGTGAGAATAACTATACGGTGCTTGACGTAGAAGGAACGGGACATTATGTAGGATGTAACCTTACTGTAAAACACTACCAGGGAAGCTGGTGGGGAGAAGGAAATGATATGTTCTTCATTGATGGAGAGGAATACCCGTCATTAAATGGTACAGGAACAGAGGATTATTTCAATCATGCATGGGGAATGCAGAAAAATGCATATCCATTCTTTGGAACTATTGTACATGAAAGTGATACGGATGGATTCCAGGTATCTTATCGTTTCCACATTACAGATCCAGTAAGATTTGAGAAGAGTCTGAAAGTTACGATTGAACATGGACATGCGAACCATCTGTCAGATGACTGGAGTTCAACGGCATACTGGTATCAGACACTGCCAACAGCAAAACCAATTACGATTCTTCCTGTAGAAGAGAGAATTCCAAATGTACCGGTACTTCCAGAACGTAATCTTCAGATGCCGGAATTAACAGAAGAAATGAAAGAAGCAAGAGAATCATGGGCAAAACGCTGGGAAGAGTATAAGCCTGCAAGAGAAGAACAGTTCAGAATTAAAGAAAATAAGGCCCGCCGGGAATCAAAGCTTAATACTGAATTTGCAAAGAAGCTTCGTGAAGAATATAAGTAATAATATCGGAGGCACAATATGTCAAAAGAACTGATGATTGAAAGAATAGAAAAAGCCCAGAAAGAAATTGAAGCAAAAAGAGAAACCGTACAGCAGGGAAAATTTCGTCAGGACTATCATTTTATGGCAGAAACCGGATGGATCAATGACCCAAATGGGTTGATATATTTTAAAGGAAAGTATCACTTTTTCTATCAATATAATCCATATTCCGGATTTTGGGACTGTATGCACTGGGGACATGCTGTCAGTGAAGATATGATTCATTGGGAGTATCTGCCATTAGCGCTTGCACCAAGTGAAGTATATGATGATCATTTGAAGGGGGGCTGCTTCTCCGGCAGTGCGATTGAACATGATGGAAAGTTATTCCTGATCTATACAGGAACCTGTAATAATGGAAATGGGTTTGAACAGGCACAGTGTATCGCATATAGTGAAGACGGAATCCACTTTGAAAAATATGAAGGGAACCCGGTGATCACAGCACCGGAAGGTGTTCCAACAGATCTGTTCAGGGATCCGAAAGTATGGAAACATGATGATACCTATTATGTAGTCTGTGGAGCAAGCAAAAATGGATTTGCACAGGCAAGACTGTATAAATCGACAGATATGTTCCACTGGGAATTTGTCAATGTCCTTGCAGAGAGCAGAGGCGAATGGGGCTATATGTGGGAGTGCCCGGATTTTTATCCGGTAGGAGATAAATATGTGTTGATGTTCTCTCCGATGGGAGGAAAAGAGCGCACCAGTGTTTATCTGGTAGGAGATTTTGACTATGACACCGGAAAATTTTTCTACACGACCTCCGGGGAAATTGACTGGGGATTTGATTATTATGCACCACAGTCATTCCTGGCACCGGATGGCAGAAGGATTCTGGTAGGATGGGCGAATGCATGGGATTGGATGCCATTTTGGAAAGACTGGGGGCCGACATATCAAGAAGGCTGGTGCGGATTCTTTAACATTCCGAGAGAGGCAGTGTTAGCAGAAGACAATACATTAAAATTTGTTCCTGTAAAAGAATTACAGGATCTTCGGAAGAATAAGCAGGAAGAAGCGGACATTCTGATAAAAGAAGACGAGAAAAAAGAACTTCGGAGTGGCTGTGTTTATGAAACGGAAATGCGGATAAATCTGAAAAAATCAACTGCAGACAAGATTAGGCTGAACTTAAGAATGTCTCAGGGAAAGAAGACAGAGATCCTATTTGATCTGAAGAGAGCGGAAGCATATTTTGACCGTAATAATTCCGATGGCTGGAGTAAAGGAGTCGCAAGATGTCCATTGAATTTAATGGGCAAAGAGCATCTGGATATTCATATTTATTCTGACAAAATTTCATTAGAAATATTCAGCAATGATTATCAGAATAATTTTTCTTGTAATATATATAATGTGGATGATGATCAGAAAAATGAAATGACAGCAATTGGTGGAGATCTGATGATTGAAAGCATTCGGTCATGGGAACTTGAAAAGACAATGAAATAATTATTCTCTCTCTGAAAAGGAATAACAAACCAGATTAGCAAAGGTTTGTTATTCCTTTTTGCATATTATTTATCTAACTTAAGTCCCGCCAGTGCCTGGGCAAATGCGTTATTCACCGGTTCGTCATTTTGCTGCTGCTGTTTCTTCAGATATTTCTGGACATCGCGCTTAGATACGCCGGCACCTTCTTTGGCACGACGGTTCTTGAATGCTTCCAGCTTCTCTTTGTAGCCGCAGGAGCATACAAATGTCTCACTGTCCCCCTTTTTGATCAGTTCCATTTTCTTGTGACAGTTCGGACATCTTGCATTGCTGGTGCGTGCGATCGTCTCGCGGTAGCCGCATTCACGGTCCTGGCAGACCAGCATACGGGAGTTCTTGCCTTTGACAGAAAGCATACGCTTGCCGCAGCGCGGGCATTTTGTATTAGTCAGGTTATCGTGACGGAAAGTTCCGTCGGAAGTCTTGATATCCTGAATTAATTCTTTGGTGTAGCTTTCGATATCTTTGATAAATACCTGTTCTTTGTGTGCTCCTTTGGCAATCTTGGCAAGTTCCATTTCCCAGGAAGCGGTAAGCTCCGGTTTTTTCAAATCTTCCGGGACTAATTCCAGAAGCTGTTTTCCTTTGGATGTCAGAAGAATCTCATTTCCCTTCTTTTCCAGCAGGAAAGAGTGGAACAATTTTTCAATGATATCGGCTCTTGTCGCTACGGTTCCGAGTCCGCCGGTTTCACCGAGAGTTTTTTTCATCTTATTATCATCAGAAGACATATAACGTACCGGATTCTCCATGGCGGACAGAAGTGTCGCTTCTGTAAAACGGGCGGGAGCTTTGGTCTTACCGCTTGTGATATTCGTGCGTGTGACAGTCAGGGTGTCGCCTTTGTGGAGAACAGGAAGTGCCTGCTCTGAAGCCTTTAAGTACATATCATTATTTTGGAAATCTTCTCCAAAATCTTCAGAATCTTCATAATCCCCGTAAGCATCATACTGTGAAGCAGAGGAACCGGAAGATGCAGCATCGGCATATACGGCCTTCCATCCGGCGGCTTTGATGACCTTTCCTTTTGCAGTAAATGTTTCACCTGCGGCTTCAGCTTTTAGTGTAGTCTGCTCATATTCAAATGCCGGATAGAGGACGCTGATAAAACGGCGTACGACCAGATCATAGATCTTGCGTTCATTGTTCGACATATGTTCCATCTGGACATATTCTTCCGTCGGGATGATCGCATGATGGTCGCTGACTTTTTTATCATCTACGAAGGCTTTGCTTGTCTTAAGCGGTTTCTTTAAGAGCTCCGGAATATATTTCTTATAAGGTCCGATATTGCAGGCTTTCAGGCGTTCTTTGATCGTTGGCACAATGTCCGTACCGATATAGCGGGAGTCTGTTCTTGGATAGGTGAGGACTTTGTGGTGTTCGTACAGACTCTGCATGATATTCAATGTCTCCTTTGCGGAGAAGCCAAAGCGCTTATTGGCATCGCGCTGTAATTCCGTCAGATCATAGAGGCCCGGGGAAGGTGTCCGTTTGGATGAGGTATGCACATCCGTCACGGTAAGCGTCTGGTTCTTTAATTTTTTATCAAGGCCGGTTATCAGGTCTTTGTTAAAGGAGCGCAGGGAACCGCTTTTCTTTTGCTGCCATGTCCATGTGACGATAGAAGCCATAGTGCCGACAGAACCACCGGTAACAGAAGTTGTACACCGCAGTCCATAATAATCTTCCGGTTTAAATGAACGAATCTGCTGTTCGCGGTGTGCGATCATGGCAAGTGTCGGTGTCTGTACACGTCCGCAGGAGAGCTGGGCGTTATACTTGCAGGTCAATGCACGGGTGGCATTGATCCCGACCAGCCAGTCTGCCTCTGCGCGGCTTCTTGCGGCATGATATAAGTCGTTGTACGCACGACCGTCCTTCAAGTGGGCAAACCCTTCTTTGATCGCTTTATCGGTAACAGAGGAGATCCACAGACGGCGGATCGGCTTATGACAGCCGGATTTGTCCAGGATCCAGCGGGCAACCAGTTCTCCCTCACGTCCGGCATCGGTGGCAATGATGATCTCAGAGACATCTTTCCGGAAAAGCTGTGTCTTTACATTATGGTATTGTTTGGATGTCTGTTTGATCACGACGAGCTCCCATTTCTTTGGAACCATCGGGAGATAAGACATATCCCAGGCTTTGAACTTTTTATCATATTCTTCCGGGTCTGCTAAAGTGACCAGATGGCCGAGTGCCCAGGTGACGATATAATTGCTGCCTTCGATCGCACCGGAAATGTTCTTGTGACATCCGAGAACACGGGCGATATCGCGGGCAACAGATGGTTTTTCTGCCAGTACGAGTGATTTCATATATATATACTCCTTTCAGATATAGAAAAACCCCGAAAACATGATGTTTCCGAGGTTATATAAGAGGCGCCAACCAGATTTGAACTGGTGATAGAGGTGTTGCAGACCTTTGCCTTA
>ENA-OPSC01001266-OPSC01001266.1-human-gut-metagenome-genome-assembly--contig:-NODE-1266-length-11987-cov-4.375629_pt1 | contig 11987 bp, 7 predicted proteins | sample MGYA00241800_ERZ501891 | MGnify/ENA primary metagenome ERZ501891 (study PRJEB25962, sample SAMEA2042407) | human gut metagenome | biome: human gut; feature: human-associated habitat; material: faeces...
GGCCGCACGCCCGCGAGCACCGCGCCCACGCGCCCGCACGGCCACACGCCATGCCGCGGGCCCCGAAGCCCGCAGCAACCACACCAGCACACGCTCGCATGCCCACGATGCCGCCACGACCAACACGGTCCACGCCAGCAGATCCGCTGTCTCGATAAGCAGCTTTGCCTGATAGATACGCTCGCCCACGGTGCCCGTCGCCATGCCGATCAGCTCCGCCGCCACGCCGGCCTTCCAGCTCATGCCAATCACGGCCCGGGCGCACGAAAGCACAAACGGCAGGACCTCGCGCCAGGTATGGGCGCAAAACAGACGCCAACCCCGCACACCATGCAGACGAAACATCTGCTCCAGCGGCTTATCCACTTGTGCCAAACCCTCGACCAGCGAAAAATACACGCCCGGCAGTGCCATCAAAAAGACCGCTGCAATGCTCACGCGCGCCGACCCCAGCCAAATGAGCAGCAGAACCACCACGCAGGCAACCGGCGTCGCCTTTACAAACGAAAGCGCCGGCGCCACCAGACGGGCAAACGTCCGCGACCGCACCGAGACTCCCGCCAGTACACCGCCGCAGATCGCGGCAAGCGCCAGTCCGCCCAAGATTCGTGCGCCTGAGCCCACCAGAATCGCCCACGTGTTGGCATCGCACACCAGCCGCAGCAACGCCACCACAACAGCGCCCGGCCCCGGCAAAATCAGCGGCTGTGCCACCAGCGCCGCCGCGAAAGCCCACACGGCAAGCCAAAAGGCGGCAACGGCACCTGCTGCCGCCACCGCCTTCATACGCTTTGTCATGTGTCGAGCAAACGCACGCACGGGCTACTCCATGTAGTAGAAATCATCAGCCGGGAGCTTGCCGCCCACGGCGCTTGCATCCGCATCGGCCAGCACCTGCAGGTACCCACCGAGCGCCGCCTTCATATCTTTCCCCGTCTGGCATACAAGCATGCACCCGGGAATCGCCTTTTCGGCAATCGCGGCGTTATCGACGATACCCGCATCGACCACGGCCTGCGCCCAGTCCGCCGGTATCGCATTGACGGCCTTCACGCTCGCCGCATGGCAGCGCAAGAACTCTGCCACAGCCTCGGGATGCTCCTCGGCAAACGCGCGACGAACCACGGTCACACCCGTCAGCATACGCGAACCCGTGTCACCCGCCAGCTCATCCCACACATCGGTCAGGCTTACCGGCGCCGACAGCTTGCCCTCGCTCTTGGCGATGGCCGCGGTCTTGAACGGCTCCGGCAGCACGCCCACGGCAGACGGGTCGGCAAGCAGGGCCGACAGCACCTCGGTGGGCTCGCTCTTGAACTCGAGCGTCACCTGGCCGGTCAGGCCCGCGCGCTCCAGCAGATAGTTCATGACGTACTCCGGCGTGGTGCCCTTGCCCGTCATGTAGACGGTACGACCCGCCAGATCGCCAAAAGAGGCCACGCTCGCGTCGCCCGTCACCACGTTCAGCACGCCCAGCGTGTTGATATCGATGACCTGGACCGCACCCTCGGTCTTGTTGTAAAGAACGCTCGCCACGTTGGCGGGCACCAGGGCAATATCGACATCGCCCTGAATGACCTTGGGCACGACCTCGTCGGCCGCGGCGCTGATCGCAAAGTCGAACTCGTTATCCGTGGCACCCTCGTCTGCCTGGTCCATAAACTGCACCAGACCGATCGACGTCGGACCCTTGAGCGAGGCGACGTGTACCTCAACCGGCTCGACAGCGGCACCGTCGGCGGCAGACCCGGCCACGACAGACCCGCCACCACAGCCAACCAGCGCAAGCGACAACGCACCCGCGGCAAGCGCCGAGGCAAACCCCCGGCGCGTCATCTCAACATTAAACGCGCGCATCGCTAGCACGCCCCCTCATTGGGCATCGACCAGGCGTGATGGTCGGTATGCAGCAGCTCCTCGGCCAGCGGCGAGAGCGGCGCGCCCAAAAACTCGCGGTAGCACGCCTGGACATCGGGATTCTCGTGCGAGAAGCGAATATCGGCGTTCGCATCGAGCCCCCACAGCACCTGGCCGCGCTCGGCTGCCAGCTCGCAGCCGTCGTGGATGGGCTGACCGCCGCCACCGACGCAGCCGCCCGGGCATGCCATGACCTCAACGAAGTCATAGTTCACGCGGCCGTCGCGAATCGCGTCGAGCAGGCGGGCGGCGTTGCCCAACCCGTGCGCCACGGCGACGCGCACCTTGGTGCCATCGATATCGGCCACAGCTTCCTTCCAGCCGTCGAGTCCGCGCACGTCGGTAAAGAAATCCGCATCCGGGTTCTTGCCCGTCACCAGGTAATAGGCCGAGCGCACGGCAGCCTCCATCACGCCGCCCGTGGCGCCAAAGATCACGCCCGCGCCCGTGCCAAAGCCCAGCGGCGTATCGAGCGGCTCCTCGACCAGCGTGTCCACGCTCACGTGGCTTGCGCGGATCATGCGCACCATCTCGCGCACCGTCAGTGCAACGTCCACATCGGGCGCACCGCCCTCGCCCACCATGTTCGGCAGCGCGCACTCGGCCTTCTTGGCTGTGCACGGCATCACGGACACCACGAACAGGTGCTCGGGCTCCACGCCCAGCACCTTGGCGTAGTACGTCTTGGCGATGGCGCCAAACATCTGCTGCGGCGACTTGGACGTAGACAGGCTGTCGACAAACTCCGGATAGCGCGCCTTCACAAAGCGCACCCAGCCCGGGCAGCAGCTCGTAAACATGGGCCAGCCGCGGCTGTCGCCCTCGCCCTTGGCGGCGCCCAGGCGCTCGAGCAGCTCGGAGCCCTCCTCCATGATGGTGAGGTCGGCCGAGAAATCAGTATCGAACACGTACTCAAAGCCAACGCGGCGCAGCGCGCAGGCCAGGCGCTCAACGGTTGCCTCCTCGCGCGAAATGCCGAGTTCCTCGCCCCAGGCGCTACGCACGGCCGGCGCAATCTGCACCAGCACGATCTTGTCGGGATCGGCGATGGCGTCAAACACGGTCTCGGTGTCGTCGCGCTCGCGCAGCGCGCCCGTCGGGCAATGCGTGATGCACTGGCCGCACGCGACGCAATCGGTCTTGCCGATCGGCACGCGCCCGCGGGTGCCCACGGCGGTATGCGTGGCGCGGTTGGTCAGGTCCCAAATCCCTAGGCCCTGTACGCTCTCGCACACCTTGATGCAGCGCATGCATTTAATGCACTTGTCGTTTTCGCGGATGATGGGGAAATCGAAATCCCAGCCCTCGCCCGCCAAATGCCTTTGATACGGCAGATAGAAAATGCCCAGGTCGTTGGCAATGGTCTGCAGGTTGCAGTTACCGCTGCGCACACAGCTCGTGCAGCGTGAATCGTGCTGCGAAAGCAGCAGCTGCACGTTGGTGCGGCGCGCCTCGCGGGCCTTGGGGCTGTTGGTGTGGACCACCATGCCATCGAGCACGTAGTTGTTGCAGGCGGCAACCAGCTGGTCGCAGCCCTCAACCTCGACCACGCACACGCGGCAGCCGCCGATCTCGTTCAGATCGCGCAGGTAGCACAGGGTGGGAATCTGGATGCCGACGGACTTGGCCGCGTCCAGGATCGTGGTGTGCTCGGGCACCACGACCTCGCAATTATCGATAGTGAGCTTGACCATATTGAGTGCTCCGCTTTCGGTGTTATCGCTGACAGTGGGGTTGTTGAGCTCTACCATTCCAGGTTCCTCCCTCCGCGGAACGCGCCAAAACCAAAGTGGTCGCAACGCAGGCAGCGGCTTGCCTCCTGGCGCGCCTCCTCCTCGGTAAGGCCCTGCTCGACCAGATTCCAATCGTGAATACGCTCGCCGGCCTCGCGCTCACCCAGCTCGCAGCGGCCGCACTCGTGCTTGCCCTTAAACTGAACGGTCGGCAGCTCCACGTCGAGCTTGATCTTGTGGTCGAAGCCCAGATAGCGGTCGATGTTTGCCGAAGCCACGCGGCCGGCGTTGATGGCACGGATGACGGTGGCGGGGCCGGTCTGGCAGTCGCCGCCGCTAAAGAGGCCATCGAAGTTGGGCACGGCACCGTCCGAGTCGGTGACCACGCAACCCCACTTGCAGGCGATGCCCATGTCCTCAAACGGCTTGGAATCGATGTCCTGGCCAATGGCGACAAACACGCGCTCGCAGGGGATGACGCGCTCGGGCGTAGCGGCGGCACGCGGAGCCGGACGACCGCGGCGGGGCTCGCCGATAATCTGCGGTTGCACGCGCAGGCCGCTCACGCGACCATCTTCGCCCGTCTCGATGGCGAGCGGCGCCGTGAGCTCCAGCACCTCACAGCCCTCGGCCTGGGCACCGGCAATCTCGGCGTCCTGGGCCGTCATATCGCAGATGCGACGGCGGTAGACGATGCTTACCTTTTCGGCACCGCAGCGCACGGCGGAGCGTGCCACGTCCATGGCAACGTTGCCGCCGCCGATGACGCACACGCGCTGGCCGCTCAGGTCGGGCAGCTCGTCATCGCCGATGGCGCGCAGCATCTTGACGGCCGATTCCACGCCGGGCGCCTCTTCACCCGGAAGGCCGAGCTTCTTGTCACTGTGGGCACCGATGGCCAGGTAGACGGCATCGAACTCGTCGCGCAGACGGGCGAGCTCCTCGCCGCTCACGGAGTGGTCGAGCTCCACGTCGATGCCGGCGCTCAAGATCCAGTCGATCTCGGCCTGCAGGCGCTCGCGCGGCAGACGATAGCTGGGGATGCCGTAGCGCAGCATGCCGCCCAAGTGGTGGCGCTGCTCAAAAATGGTCACCTTGTGGCCCATCACGGCCAGGTAGTAGGCACAGGAAAGGCCGGCCGGGCCGCCGCCGATCACGGCGACGCGCTTACCGGTGTTGTCCACTACATGTGGCTTGTGGTCGTTGAGGTCGCTATGCTCAACGGCAAAACGCTTGAGGGCGAGGATGTTCATGGGGTCGTCGACCATGCCACGGCGGCAATGCATCTCGCAGGGATGCTCGCACACCAGGCCACAGACGAGCGGTAGCGGGTTGTTCTTGCGGATGACCTTGACGGCGTCGGCATAACGGCCTGCCTCGACGAGCGAGATGTAACCAGGAATGTCGACGTGCGCCGGGCAGCCCGAGACACACGGGACGCGAGCCTCGCGGTCAAAGCCGCAGGAGTGCTCGCGGATGTGGTGCTCAAAATCGTCGCGGAAGCCGCGAATGGCCGTGAGTGCCATGGCGCCAGCTTCGTAGCCGATGGCGCAGTCGCTCGAAAGGTAGATGGTGCGGGCCGTGCGCTCAATCAAGTTGAGCGTGGACTCGTCGGCGCGGCCCTCGAGCACATCGGCGAGCAGGTCGCTCAGCGCGCTCAGGCCCACGCGGCAGGGCGTGCACTTGCCGCAGCTCTGGGTAGAGCACAGGTTGACGAGCGCCGCCGTAAACTCGACGGGGCACGGGGCGAGTGAACTCACCGCCAGACGACGTCCGAGTGCATCGTGCAGGTCGTCCATGACGGCCTGAGCGTGGCTGCGTTCCATTACGTGCAGTCGAGCCATAAGATCCCCTCTCACATGGCAGCCCGGAGGCGAGGCCGGGCGAAATTGCTACACGCACAACACTGACCTAAAAAGTTGTTAGGTCTCCACGCAGTTCGGCAGGCGGTATGAAATGTCACCATCAGCGGTGAAAATGAACATTATCGCAGATAAATGCCATATTTGATAAAACGCGTTACCAAACGACAATGCCCCGCCCACGCAAGCGCTTGGGCGGGGCATTGCTTCAGGTATGCGGCCAGCGACCCTGTTGCTTTTACTTAAGCTCGGGCCAGTAACCCTTGTTGGCCTCGATCATGTCGTCGAGAACCTCCTTGGCGACCTTCATCGACGGCACGGTCTTGTTGAGCGTAAAGGCCTTAAGCGCCTTCTCGTACGAACCCTCGATCGTAGCCTCGACAATGAGCTTCTCGGAGTTCAGCTGCTGCATCATGAGGCCCTGCTGGAACAGCGGAATGTTGTCGCGGCTGATGACCTCGGGGCCGTTCTTGCCAATGTAGGCAGGCAGCTCGACCATAGCGTCGTAGGGCATGTTGGGGATGGCGCCCTTGTTCTCGCAAATGACCAGGAAGCGCTGCTTGGTGTCGTTCTTCAGAGCGATAGCCAGATCGGCAATCCAGTCGCCGTGGCTGCCCGCATAGAACGTGCTCTCGTCGATCTCGCCCGTCTTCTCGTAATGGTCGATACCATCAAAGAGGTTCTTCTCACGCGTCTCCTCAACCTCGTTAGCACGGGTGCGCTCGGGGTTGGAGTGCTCGACGAACTCCTTCTGCTGCAGGTAGTAGTTCAGATACGTGTTGGGCAGGTACTCCGGGAAGCACTCCATGATCTCGTACTCGCCCTTCCAGACGTAGTACCAGCTGCCCTTGGTGTGGCGGTTCTGCTCGGGGTGCTCGTCGACGGCCTCCTCGGGCTTCTTTGCCATGAGCGAGCCCATGCCCTTGAGGTAAGAGTCGGGCAGCAGAATCTCATGCTCCTTGATGTACTCGCGCAGCTGCGGGAGCACCTCCTCGCCCTTGTGGCGGATCGAGGTGAACCAACCAAAGTGGTTGAGGCCAAAGTAATCGTACTCGACATCCTTCTTGTCGATATCGAGCGCGGCGCAAACCACGTCGATAATCGCGATCGGCATGTCGCAGATGTTGATGATGCGAGCGTTGGGACGCAGCACACGGCAGCCCTCGGAGACGATGGCGGCAGGGTTGGAGTAGTTGAGAATCCAGTAATCCTTCTTGGCATACTTCTCAACGTCATCGATCAGCTCGACCATGGGGAAGATGGTGCGCATGCCGTAGGCAAGGCCGCCGCAACCGCAAGTCTCCTGACCCACGCAGCCGTGACGCAGTGGAATCTTCTCGTCCTGCTCGCGCATGGCGTAGCCGCCCACGCGCATCTGAGCAAACACGAAGCTCGCGTCGGTGAAAGCCGTCTTTTTGTCGGTGGTCACCGTGAGCTTGATGTCCAGGCCGAGGTCCTCGTGCAAAATCCAGTCCACGAGCACGCCAATCTTGCGCTGGCGCTCCTCGTTGATGTCGTACAGACGAATCTCGTCAACGTCGAGCTCGTCCTTGCGCAGGGCGATGGACTTGACGATGCCGGGGGTAAAGGTGGATCCGCCACCACACAGAGTAATGATCATTGTTTACTGCTCCTTCTCAATTGCGTTCTCGACTTTGTCGCGCATCTCGGCGACCTTCATGCCAAAGATGATCTGGATATTGTTACCGTTGCGGTTGATGCCGCTGTTGGGCACGTGGTTGATGAGGCTCTCATCGATGAGGTCCGGGTTCTTAACGTTCACGCGGAGACGCGTAAAGCAGTTCTCGAGCTCCTCGATGTTGTCCTTGCCGCCAAGACCTGCGACCAGGTCGGCAATGCCCGCATCGACGCCCTCTGCGGGAGCCGCGGCAACAGCGCCCTGCTTCACCGCGACAGACGCGGCGGCCTCGCCCTCGGCAACGGACTCGGCGAGCTCGGACTCCTCCTCGCGACCAGGCGTGTGAAGGTTGAGCTTCTTGATGAGGAAGGTGAAGAGGAAGAAGTACAGAGCGGCGTTGACGACTCCAAGCACCAGCATAACCGGCCAGTTGGTCTTATCGACACCGAGGACCAGGTTGGAAACCACGATGCTGATGATGCCGCCTGCAGTCGAAGCGGGCACGGAGAGGACCTTGAGCAGGACCAGGAAGATGCCGGAAAGAACCGAGTGAACGACAAAGAGCACGGGAGCGGCAAAGACAAAGAGGAAGTCCATGGGCTCGGTGACACAGGAGAGCACGGCGGTGATGATCAGCGGGATGATAACGGCCTTGGTCTTATCCTTGTTCCCCTTGTAAGCGGTGACGATAAAGGCGAGACCGATACCGATGTAGGGCCACAGGTTGTTGAAGGTATAGCTGTTGAAGTAGGTGCTATCGGAGAAGGGCTGGCCCGTCATTGCCATCTCGGCAACACGGATGGGATAGGCGCCGGCAATAACCTGATCACCCAGCGTCAGGGTGCCGCCCACATCGGAGAACTGGAACGGGGTATAGATGAGGTGGTGCAGGCCGGTGGGAACGAGCAGCTTGTTGAGCATGCCGTAGATAAACAGACCGATGTTGCCCGACTCCTTAATGATGCCGGCAACGGAGGAGATGGCACCCTGAACCGGAGGCCAAACGATGCAGAAGCCAGCGCCCATGATCCAGGAAATGATGATCATGATCAGGAACGGGAAGCGAACGCCCGAGAACATCGAAAGGGCAATGGGGAACTGCTTGTTCGAGTACTTGTTGAACACGGCACCGGTGATGCAACCGAGAATAATGCCGCCAAACACGCCGGTATCGAGTACCTGGATGCCCATAACGGTGGCCTGGCCGGTTCCGGTAAGACCGAGCATGCCGCTCGCATCGGCAAGAGAACCGGTGGCGTTGAGCACGATGTTGTTTGCCTGCAGGAACAGGAAGAACGACATCAGGGCGATCAGCGAAGCATGGCCCTTGTTCTTCTTTGCCATGGCGCCGGCGATGCCCACGCAGAACAGAATCGAGAGGTTGTTGATGATAAACATCAGCGACTGGTAGACAACGGCGCCCACAAGTTGGAACGGACCGGAGCCCAGTACGGGGACCAAAGCACAAATGGTCTTGTTGGTCAGAATGATGCCCACGATGAGCAGGATGCCGGCAACCGAGAGATACATCATCGGCTGAACGATCGACTTCGCGAACACCTCCAACGGCGCTTTGAAATTGAACTTCTTTTTTGCGGTCATAGCGGTACTCCCCTTCCTTTTCCGCAAATTAAGACAGATGTGCCCTGGACAAGACCGTAAGTCCTGCCTTATATCAATCGATGTGTGGGCACGTTATGCCTAGAGACCAGGTTCTCCAAGCAGGTTAACAATGTGATACGCGAGATAACTCTTCTCGGCATCGGTAACGACAACGTTATAGGTAGACGACAAGTGGGCGGCTATGGCATCCGCGCACGAGAATGCGCACGGATACGCCGTTTCATCGATTCGGAACAGCGCGTCGCCATTGATTTGCCCGGCCGCGGGATCGAGCGCTCGCTGTGCAAAAAACTGCAGGTGGCGAACGAAACGTTCGTAAGGCAACGAGGTGTCGTCGAGGGTCGTGGCATAGCGCTCGGAAACAATCGCAAGCACGTCGCGAACAAGCTGGACCGAAACAATCAGGCGGTCAGAGCGCTGCGGCATGGTGGCGTTGACGATATGCAAGGTAATGAAACCCTGCTCTTCCTCGCTCATCTGGATGCCCATATACTCCTTGATAATCTGCAGCGCACGGCCCGCAAGTGCATACTCCTTGCGATAGAACTGCTGAATCTCGAGCAGCAACGGATTCTCACAGGGGACGCCCTTGCGCTCGCGCTCCAAAGCAAGGCTGATATGGTCTGCGAGAGCGATGAGAATCTTGTCATTGATATCGACATTGAGCTCTCGACGAAGCATCTGAACGATGTCCTCGGAAATCACGAGGTTGACGGTGGGGATGGACTCTAAAAGATGTGCCAAGCGGTCGATCGTACGCGAATCCTGAGAAGTTCCCTCCTGCAACGCGTAGGTCTTTTCGACTGATGCCTCGTCGATGGCATCGCCGACATGACGGCCAAAGCAGAGGCCTCGAGCGATGACGATGAGCTCGGAGCCATCGTCCGAAGTGACCATTGCGACGTTGTTGTTAAAAACTCGCTTGATAACCACGGTACCCACCACAAGAATTTACTCGGAAAGCCAGACGACAGGCTCTTTAACAGCAACAGGGCCGGAAGCATGCTCACGAAGAGTCGAGTTCTCCGAACGCTCACACACGATAACGAAGACCGTGGGATCAAAGCCGGCAGCGCGAACCACGTCGAAATCGACCTCGACGAGGGGCTGGCCCGCGTCGACATGGTCACCCTGGGCAACAAGCGCATGGAAGCCCTTGCCCTCAAGTTTAACAGTGTCGATTCCGATATGCAGCATCACCTGAGCGGAGCTGTCATCGGACATGATGCCCAGCGCGTGCTCAGTCGGAAACAGCGCCGCGACGGTGCCGGAAACAGGAGCGCACACCGTTCCCTCTTGGGGAACCACGGCAACGCCATCACCCACCGCACGGCTGCTAAAAGCGGGGTCATTGGTTTTTTCTAGATTAACAAGCTCGCCGGAAACAGGGGCGAGGATTTCGAACTCGGAAGTCGCAGTCGCCTGCTTATCCGAGCCACCCATAAGGCGAGAAAAGAAACCCATGGTGACATGTCCCTTCATAAATATAGCCCAACCAAAATCAATCGAATGCGCCCATTGAGACGCTCGCGATCAAAGACTTTGGTTAGGCCCACGTCCGAGGGGACTCGGTAACCTTCCGCATTTCTTTTTACGGGGGTTATTGTAGACAAGCCCAAAGCCAGAACAATCATTATGACCGGCGAACGGTATTTTTTCTCCGATAAACGGTATTTATGCGGTACTTAGGGACGTTCCTTTTCTGCCGGCACTCGGGGACACTCCTCACTCTGGTGCATTGGGGACAGGTTTGTTTGCACCAGGTCGGCGCAGATTAACCTGGCCCCATTGCACCAATTTCGTATGCGCTAGATAAAGAGCTCGCATTCCTTCCGCACGACGCAAACCTTGCTCAGCATCTGGGAAACAGTGGATAGTTTGTTGGGATCAAGCTTGCGAGCACCTCGCGGACATACGGCGATGCAGCGCATGCAGGAGGTGCACGCCTCGCCAGCTGCTCGCTTGGGGTCGCCTTTGTCGATAGCACCAACGGGGCACGCCGCGGCGCATGCACCGCAGGAGACACAATCCTCTGTTGCCTCGGGTGCCATGCGGTGACCTCTGGCTTGTTTATAAGGACGATTGCCGGGAATAGAGGGCTCGGATGTATCCTCAGCCAACAGCTTTTGCTGAATTTGCTGCGCAAACTCTGCGAGCTGCGCCGCATCCTGCGCATCCGGTCGCCCAGCAGCAAACTGTCGCGCAATGGAATGTTCTGCAATGGCTGCAACTGCCGCGATCACCCGGAATCCCGCATGCTTCGCAACGTCCTCCAGCTCTACGAGCGTGTCCTCAAACGCGCGGTTTCCGTAGACGCACACCAGAACGGCCCGCGCTCCGTTGCCGTGAACCATGCCCAACCGGTCAGCCACCACAGCCGGGATTCTACCGGCATACGCCGGCACAGAGATTACGGCCACGTCGTCCTCAGTCATCGAGACAGCGCTGAAATCTAGCCCGCTAACGGTCAGATCGACGGTAACGGTATTCTTGTCCAGTGCCCCGGCCACAAGGCCAGACACCTTCTGCGTTCCACCCGTCGGACTAAACACAATTTCGAATACGCTCATCGAGGCACCCTCCCCCTACGCCTGGCAACGCGTCAAGCCGCTTTCACATCCAGCCAGAGTATACGGCACGTGGGGTCCCCGTTTTGATGTACCAAGCACCCCAATGCACCCACCCTACGCTGTCTGCCTCTTCGTTTTGTATTAATTACGGTACAGATTGTATATATTTACGGGATACCGCCGTGTTCTCCCGAGGTACCCCATCCTGGCCCGTGCAAAAAACGGAGTATTCTGCAACGTGACCGCGCCAGCAATACCCCGAGCGGGCAAACCTTTAGGGCGCTGCGTCATTTTGGGTTCCGACATGGCGAGAATGACGCGCCCCTGCTCCGGAAAACGACGAAATCTGACTCAGAACGCTCGCTAGGGATATCCGAAAGCCACCGTTGACGACGTCAAATCATATGCAGACAACTCGAACTGCAGAATACTCCAAAAAATGCACGGCGCACCCCATGGGACCCATTGCCGCATGGTAAGAAACAGGCCCACGGCATCCTCTAGATGCATTCCCGAGGAAATCACATTTGTAACCAGCCAGGAACTGGAAGACCGTTATCCAGATCTGACCCCAAAGCAGCGGGAAGATGCCGCGGCAAGGGAATATGGCGCAGTATTTATCTCCCAAATCGGTGGAGCATTG
>ENA-OPSC01001271-OPSC01001271.1-human-gut-metagenome-genome-assembly--contig:-NODE-1271-length-11965-cov-2.279261_pt1 | contig 11965 bp, 9 predicted proteins | sample MGYA00241800_ERZ501891 | MGnify/ENA primary metagenome ERZ501891 (study PRJEB25962, sample SAMEA2042407) | human gut metagenome | biome: human gut; feature: human-associated habitat; material: faeces...
TTGAGGATTGCGAGAGTGCAAAGCACGTAGCAATCTGGTATCAAAGGGGGCAAAATACCTTTTGACCCTCACTGGCGTAATCAGATTGCTCCATTGCTAAGCAATTCCCGCAATCCTAATATGTCACATAATAAAACTGCCGTATATCCGTCTGTGTCCAGATGATTATGCACGGCAGTTGTCCTTCTTTTGCACAACCTTTCATATTTTAAGAGAAATCTTTCTTTTCGTCAAGGTGTTTCTTTCTTTTTTGTATGAATTTTGCATGAATTTATTTTGTTTTTTATATAGATTTTGTTATATTTTTCATTATCCAGTTTTTATATTTGCACTGTCAAAAATCTTTCTGTTTCTATATTGCTGTTTCTGCTACCCTTTTCGTTTTCTGGCGGATTTACAGCTTCACGATGATCGGCTCATGTTCCATTGCCGGAATAATCTTCTCCACCAGATCTTTTGTCCGAAGTCTGAGACTCGATGTATTGATGCATGGATGACATCCTATATATTCTCCTGTAAGCACATCTTCATCGATCAGAAGCCGTACCATCCTGTCCTTATCATTCATCAGTCCAAGCACACTTAAAGATCCCGGCGTGATGTCCAGATATTGTTCCATATACTCCTCTTTTGCAAAAGAAAGTCTGGACGAACCAATCTGCGCTGACAGATCCTTTGTTTTAAACACCTTATCCCCCGGAAGCATCAGTAAATAAAACTGTGTCTCCTGTCGGTTGCATAAAAGCAGATTCTTGCAGATCGTCGCCTCCAGCGTCCGGTCGATTTCCTCGCATGCCTCCATTGTCATTGCGGCTTCATGGTCGATTCTCTGGTAGGTGACTCCTAGCGAATCCAGGAAATCATATACGCGGATTTCCTTATCCAATCTGCCTTGTGTGTCTGTTGGTCTTCCGTTTACTAATTCCATGTAGTTCTCCTCCGTCCTAGACTTTATTCTTTTTAAACATTTCATTCTCTGCATACTTGTATAGCAAATGTTCATCGCGGTGTAAGATTTTTCCAAACAGCTCTATCTCTCCATCAGGGTATCCTTCTCCCCAACAAGCTAATTATATCATAAGTCCTTTTATATCAAATATTTTTCTATCAGATTCTCTATTATCTTTGAATTCAATACATTTTGTTCTGTCTCAAAAGATATAATCAACCGATCGCCTGGATATATATGATTTATTTGATACAATTCTATTTTTCGCACAGCTGCTCTTGCATAATCCTGTTTATCCATCATTCCCTCATGTTCCCAGTATATTTCTTGATAAGTCTTTTTTGATAAAAATGTAAAATCTGGATACACTGTACCGTATCCTTTCAGATGAAGTGGTTTTTCATATTTGTAAAGGATGTTTTTTCTATAAAAATAATCTGCTAATATCTTCTCTGACTTTGATCTGACACGTTCTCCCTTCTCAGTAAGAATTAATGGTGTTCCCTCCTTAAACTCTTTCCCCTGATATTCTTCTTCATACCATTTTGTAAGCAGCTGATCCCATGTTGGTTCGATCGGAGTTACCAGTAATTGTCTCGCTTTATTCATAGACGTATAAATTTTTTCAATTTCATCATCCGAATAATTTTTTGTTATTCTCTTTATTTGTTTAAGCCTTGCTTCTCCCTTTTTTACCACTGCCTTATTATAACCTTTTTGCGCCAGGCGCTTTGGCAATTCTTTATTATCTCTTGGAATGTAGACTCCTTTGTTATCATCTATACATTGATAATAGCGCGGCTTATTTTTATCTATTGAAATTCTGAGGTGTCCTTCTGGTACTGTTGTATTCAAATCAGCTTTAGCTTGCGTAACAACTTTCTCCAAATGTTCCTGCATCTGAAGAAGCATGTTTTCTAATTCATACATATATATATACATTTCTCCTTTGCTTTTCTATTTTTCAAATCCTAATCAATTCATTTCGAGAATTTTCTTGATTTGTTTCGAATTTTGAAAATTATAATCAACTCATTCCTATAATCTTCTTGATTTATTTCGAGTTTTGTCAATTACAATCAACTCATTTCTGTAATCTTTTTGATTTTCTTTGAGTTTTTTAGAATACAATCAATTTATTTACATCATCTTCTTGATTTATTTTCATTTTTCCGGTATGCAATCAATCTATTTCTGAAATTATCTTGATTTATTTTCATTTTCAGGAATTATAATCAATCCATTTCTGGAAACTTCTTGATTTATTTTCATTTTTTTTGGAATTATAATCAACCTATTTAATTAGACTGTCTTGATTTGTTTTAGCTTGTAATAATTTGCAATCAATTTACTCTTTGCAAAAATGATTTGATAAAAGATTTTTTGATTTGGTGGATTCAGTGTATCATATATATTCTGAAAAGAACAGTAAAATTTTCATTTTAATCATAATTTAATATTTCTAATCTATAACTAGATAAAATAAGAGAGCGTGTGAAAAAACCAAAGGTTTTTTCACACGCCCTCTTATTATTTATTTCTTGCTATACGCAATATGCTTATTTTGCATTCTTCTGAGCGATTGCAGCCTGAGCAGCAGCCAGACGAGCGATCGGTACACGGAATGGTGAGCAAGATACATAATCAAGACCAATGCTGTTGCAGAATTCTACAGAGCTTGGATCTCCACCATGTTCTCCACAGATACCAACGTGAAGTTTCGGATTAACCGGTTTTCCGAGTTCGATAGCCATCTTCATAAGTTTACCAACACCTGTCTGGTCAAGTTTAGCAAATGGATCGTTCTCGAAGATCTTAGCGTCATAGTAAGCGTCAAGGAACTTACCAGCATCATCACGTGAGAATCCGTATGTCATCTGTGTTAAGTCGTTTGTACCGAAGCAGAAGAACTCAGCTTCTTTAGCGATTTCGTCAGCTAATAATGCTGCACGAGGAATCTCAATCATAGTACCAACTTCGTATTTCATGTCAGAACCAGCAGCTTTGATTTCTTCGTCTGCTGTCTTAACAACGATCTTCTTAACGTATTTTAATTCTTTTTCTTCACCTACTAATGGAATCATGATTTCTGGAACGATTGTCCAGTCAGCATGTTTAGCCTGTACAGCTAATGCTGCACGGATAACTGCTTTTGTCTGCATAACAGCGATTTCTGGATATGTTACTGTCAGACGGCATCCACGATGTCCCATCATAGGGTTAAATTCATGAAGAGCTGCACGTCTCATATTGATCTCTTCTACTGTAACTCCCATATCTTTGGCAAGAGCTGTGATCTCTTCCATTGTATTTGGAAGGAACTCATGAAGAGGTGGATCTAAGAAACGGATTGTGACCGGTCTTCCTTCCATAACCTCATATAAATCTTTAAAGTCTTTCTTCTGATAAGGAATTAACTGATTCAATGCGATTTCTCTTGCTTCTTTTGTTGTAGAGAGGATCATACGACGAATCTTTGGAATTCTCTCTGCATCAAAGAACATATGCTCTGTACGGCAAAGTCCAATACCCTGTGCTCCGAATTTCACTGCATTCAATGCATCGGCAGGTGTATCTGCATTTGTTCTTACCTGTAATGTACGGATTTCATCGGCCCATGTCATGATACGATCGAAATTACCACTGATACTTGCAGGTACTGTACGGATCTCACCCAGATAAATCTTACCTGTGGATCCATCTAAGGAAATATAATCTCCTTCCTGTACTGTCTTTCCACCTAATGTGAAAGATTTGCCATCTTCAGCAAACTTGATATCTCCACATCCTGCTACACACGCTGTTCCCATACCACGTGCTACAACGGCTGCGTGAGATGTCATACCACCACGAGCTGTTAAGATACCTTCTGCTGCATGCATTCCTTCGATATCTTCTGGTGATGTTTCTAAACGAACTAAGATAACTTTCAGTCCTGCTTCATGATGCAGTTTCGCCATCTCAGCATCAAAATATACTTTACCAGCAGCAGCTCCTGGAGATGCTGGAAGTGCTTCTCCGATTGGAAGAGCGGCTTTCAATGCTGCCTGGTCAAAGTTTGGATGCAGTAACTGATCTAATGCTTTCGCATCGATTCTTGAAACTGCTTCTTCTTTTGTGATCTTTCCTTCATCTACTAATTCGCAGGCGATACGAAGTGCAGCTGGGGCTGTTCTCTTACCATTTCTTGTCTGTAAGAAGTACAGTTTTCCTTCCTGAATTGTAAATTCCATATCCTGCATATCACGATAATGTTCTTCCAGTGTATGAGCAATGTCCATAAACTGTTTATAACAATCTGGTAAGTCTTCTGCCAGTTTAGTAATTGGCTGTGGTGTACGAACACCAGCTACTACGTCTTCACCCTGTGCATTGATCAGGTATTCTCCGTAGATCTGTTTCTCACCTGTAGATGGGTTTCTTGTAAATGCTACACCTGTTCCTGATGTATCTCCCATATTACCAAATACCATTGTCTGAACGTTAACAGCTGTTCCCCAGTCTCCTGGAATGTCGTTCATTCGACGATAGTAGATAGCACGTGGGTTATCCCAAGAGCGGAATACCGCTTTGATTGCTTCAAATAACTGGTCCTTTGGATCCTGAGGGAATTCTTCATTCAAAGCTTTGCGATAGATACCTTTGTATCTCTTGATCACTTCCTTCAGATCATCGGCATCTAAGTCTGTATCAAACTTCACACCTTTCTCTGCTTTGATGTCATCTAAGACATCTTCGAATTTCGCTTTATCCACTTCTTTTACAACGTCTGAGAACATCTGGATAAAACGACGATAAGAATCATATGCAAAACGAGGATTGCCTGTCTTCTTCGCAAATCCTTCGACAGCTTCATCATTCAATCCTAAGTTAAGGATCGTATCCATCATACCCGGCATGGATACTCTTGCTCCTGATCTTACTGATACTAATAGAGGATCTTCAAGGTCTCCGAACTTCTTTCCCTGAATCTCTTCCAAGTCTTTCATTGCTTCAATTACCTGTGATGCTACTTCATCACTGATCTTTCCACCGCAGTCATAATAGTTTGTGCACGCTTCTGTTGTAACTGTGAATCCCTGAGGAATTGGTAAGTTCAATCCTGTCATCTCTGCTAAGTTTGCACCTTTTCCTCCAAGAAGGTTACGCATCTCGGCATTTCCTTCGCTAAATTTGTAGACCCATTTTGTTGCCATGTCAATACCTCCTAAAATTAAGTTATGTCACATTCATATGTCATTGAACTTATTGTACCACAAAATTCTAATTTTGCAAAACTTTTTTGTGTATTTTTCATAATTTTTTCTTTTTTCTTATCTTTTTCTTATAAAAACTGCACATTTACACGATTTTCGATGCATTTTGCGCTGTTATTTTTGTCTTATTTTTATAATTTTTACGTTTTATTTTTTGTATACACTACACAATATCATTATTCCTATTGCATCTTTCCGTTCGCTTGTTGATCATTATGCAATTTCCATAACAACAAAAAAGAACATTCCACAAAATATCTCATTTATGAAATGTTCTTTTTTATTTTTAATTCTAATCCGCAATCTTATCGATCGCATTTGTCACAGCATCTATGTTTTTGTGACCATCTAACATCTTTTGTTTATAATCTGGTTCTTCCTGCTTCTCTTCTTTCACACTGATCTCCCAGAATGGTCCCCCTGCATTAGCACCTTCTTTGCCTTGTCGGATCACTTTCTTAAGCGACCACGTCTCAGCTGTTCTGGCTCTGCTTCCTACATCGGCAATCTTTACTTTATCTTTGCCGACCATTCTTGTTAATACAACAAAATGTCCATTCTTTGTGAAATCTCCAGGCCCCATCAGTGCCACGACTGGATGTCCTGCTCTTAATGCTTTCTCTACAGCATCTTTATCCATTCCGAGACCTTTACACTCCATTCCGTATAATTTGGATAATCCTGGAACTACGCTGTGAGAACATCCCTGTCCTGTGTAATACCATCCATGTTTATATGCCTGTTTGCACATCTTTGGAACATCAGCTTTCTTTCCAGTTAAAGAACTGTAGCATACAGCAACTGCGGTTGGTCCGCATCCTGCTGCCTGAATCGTACTTCCGCCGATCTTCTTTCCCGGATAATCTGCCTGATTATAATAAACAACTTTTAATTGCTTGTTCTCTGTCTGCTCTGCAGCCATAACCCCTGCTGTCTGTGTCATCATCATTGCTGCGATCCCCATCGTTGCGATCACTCTGCCAGTCATCTTGTTCAATCTCATAGTACCCTCCAGATAACTTCTGCTTTTGACATAATACATCAGTTACTGATTATAACAGAGGGTAGTTTGTTAATCAAGTGTTTCAATTGTTAATTTTTTATTAAATCTCGTTTACATTTTTTCATTTTTTTGCCAAAAGATGATAAATGTCGCTGCATTTATTCATGAATTTTTCGCTGTGTCGTTCCTGCAATTCCAAGCTGTGCACGATATTTTGCTACAGTTCTTCTTGAAATCTTCATATTCTTTTGTTCTAACAAACTTACGATCTTACTGTCACTTAATGGTTTTTTCTTATCTTCTTCTTTCACAAGCCGTCTGATTTCTTCCTTAATCTCTTCTGTCGTCGAATCTTGGTCTCCAAATGTCTGTGTATTATTAAAAATGTCTCTCATTCCGATCGTTCCACCTGGATATTGAATATACTTTCCTTTGACTGCGCGACTTACCGTTGATACATGCATTTCAATATCATCTGCTATATTTTGCATGGTCATTGGTTTCAACTGCTTATGATTCATAAAATATTCTCTCTGACGGTCAAGAATTGCCTTTGAAATCTTAAGCATCGTCTCTCTTCTTTGTTCAATGCTTGTAATGATAAAACGACATCTCTCATATTTCTTTCTGAAATATTCTTTTAGCTCAGAATCTTCTGCCTGTTCCATCATTTTGACATAATAATCATTGATTGAATAATCACCGATCCAGTCATCATTTAAACGAATCTTTAGTTCTTCTCCATCTTTTTCCATTAAAATATCTGGGACGATATACTGATCGGTTCCCCCTGTATATCCACTTAACGGTCTTGGATTTAATTCTTGAATTTTAAAAATATACTTTCTTACCTGTGATGTCTTAATATCAAGTGCTCTTGAAACAGTCGATAAATGTCCCATTGCGATATCTTCCAGGTGATTTTCTACGATATATCGCAGGTCATCATTTAATATTCCTTCTCTTTCAAGCTGAAGAAGGAGACATTCCGATACACTTTCTGCAAATACACCTGCTGGTTCTAATTGCTTGAGATGATCTAAAAGCCTTTCACAATCTTTTTCTTCAATTCCAAGCTTGTGACTGATCTCTTTTGTGGAAACAAGCAAAAGCCCGGATTCCTCTAGGCATTGTGCCATGTATTTCATAACATTCCACTCTTTCTTTGTATAATCTTTTGCATTTAACTGTTCCATAAAGAAGGCTTCGGGATCTTCGATTTTCTTATCTTCAATATCACTTTGCTCAATATCCTGATATCCGCCTGCATTTCCATGCAATGTAAAGAATTCCTTTCCAGATTCCTTATGTTCCATCAATGGATTTTCTGCATATTCATCCTGCAAAAACTTCTCAAGTTCATAATTATCAAACGATAAGATCTTTAATGATTGTACCTGAAACTGATTTAATTGCTGTGACAAGCCTTGTTCCAGCTTCATTTCATATGACATTTTACATCCTCCAATTACTTTCTTTGATCAAGTACTTAATCTTATCATAATCTATTTTCACTCTGAATAAAAGAGATTTTGCTTGGATGATCTCTTTTTCTAAGTTATCTTATATCTATTTTCCCGCTTTCTCTTCTTCTATGGTCTTCTGAAATTCTTTCACATCTTTTGCGATCTCACCGCTTAATAACAGCATACAGATCAGATTTGGGATTGCCATCAATGCATTTGCAATATCTGAGAAGTTCCATACAAGCTCCAATGTCTGTGTTGCCCCGACATAAGCTACCAGAGAAAAGATAATTCGGTAGATCATGTTGAACTTATGAGTTCCCATCAGATACTCAAACGCTTTTTCTCCATGATACTCCCATCCAAGAATTGTGGAAAATGCAAAAAGTGCAATTCCGATCGTTACCAGATATCCTCCAACTTTTCCAAGAACTGTGGAAAATGCCGCAATCGTTAATGCAGAACCTATGTACATCTCTCCTGTTGCCGGATCGATCTGTCCGAGCACTCCGGAGCTTGCGATCGCAAGACCTGTGATCGTACAGACAACGATCGTATCCCAGAAAGTTCCTGTCATATTGATATATGCCTGCCGAACCGGATGATCTGTTGTTGCTGCTGCCGCTGTGATCGCTGCAGATCCCATTCCAGCTTCATTTGAAAAACATCCTCTGGCAACTCCGTAACGTGCTGCATTCATCATAGATGCGACGATATTTCCACAAAGAGCCCCACCAACCGCTTTCACACTAAATGCCATATGAAAGATCATAGAAAATCCTGCTGGAAGATTACTGATATTCCCAAGAATGACGATGACTCCTGCGATCACATAAAAGATTGCCATCACTGGAACTACGACAGAAGATACTTTTGATATCGTTTTTATTCCACCGATGATGATCAGTAAGGCTAAAATAGTGATCACTGCTCCAACAGTACTAACCGATACTCCAAATGTCTCATGAACTGCTGTTGAAATTGAATTTCCCTGTGTCATATTTCCAATTCCGAAGGATGCGATCACGGCAAATAAAGCAAACAGCCATCCAAGTACGGCTCCAAGCTTTTTGTTCTTGAGTGCCTTTTTCATTGTATACATTGGTCCACCGGACATCTCGCCCTTTTCATTAACTTCTCTGTATTTGATCGCCAACATACATTCTGAAAATTTAGATGATAATCCAAAACATGCAGAAATCCACATCCACACCAATGCTCCAGCACCTCCTGAAACCATTGCTGTCGCTACTCCTACGATATTTCCAGTTCCGATCGTTGCCGCCAGTGCTGTTGTCAATGCTGAAAATGGTGATACATCACCCTCTCCTCTGTTTTTTGTTCTGGATTCTTTACTTAATGTCTTTTTAATCGCCCAAGGAAGGTTTCTCCAGGTTAGGAAATTGCATCGAATTGTTAAAAGGATTCCTGTTCCCACGAGAAGCACCAGCATCACTGGTCCCCATACAAAAGCATCCACATCAGATATGATCTTACTTAACATATACTATCTCTCCTCTCTGATCTTATTTTCATTTCTAAAATGCAAAAAAGGAGCAACGAAAATTCGTTGCTCCTTCAACTTATGAACTTAGTATAGCCATATATGACCACTCTGTCAATATTTATTTTAAGGTCATACCAATGCTTTCCCGATCATCTCACCCTGCCTGATCTTTGTCTCACACTGGTTCTTGGTACGTTCTAACAGTTCTTCTCTGATCTCAACCTTATCCTTTTCTAATAATAAAATGATCGTTGAACCTCCAAACTGAAAATATCCTTTCTCAATCCCGCGCCTCATAGATCCGGCTCCATCGTGATTAACAATCTTTCCAACCATCAATGCTCCAACTTCCATCTGGAGTGCATCTCCAAAATGTTTTGTCTTCATCAATGTATATTCTCTGGTATTCTCTTTATAGATTTTCACATGATCATTTGCGATCGGATTGACGGTATGATAAACTCCATCAATCCTATGATTCTCACTCTTAATTCCATCATCAAAATAGCAGTATCTATGATAATCATCTACTGTCAGGCGTAAGATCACGGCATAACCGCCCTGAAAATGTCTTGCGATCTTACGGTTTCTGATCAATGAATCCAACGTATATCTTGTATCCTTTACAACAAAAGATGTCTTCTCTTCGATCGGATACACACTTACTTTACAGTCGCAAGGACTTCCTAAGATTGTTTTATCTTCCGGAAATGGACGTTTTCCTTCTTTGATCTTTCTTGAGAAGAATTCATTATAAGATTTGTAATTTTTCTTCTCATATTCACTCATATCAATATGATTATTCTTGACAAATCCTTTGATCAGACATTTGGAGATGGGAGAACTTAAGAAAGCTCCCCCTAGTTTGGATACCCAAGGTCTGATTAATACTTTTAGACTGGCTCGTCCTGCCATAGTTGTATACATCCAATGAAGCAAACGATCTTGCCCATTCTCTTCTTCGTAAATATTCCCATCTCTATCGGCATATCTCATCTACGATTCTCCTATCATCTTACAGTAAGAACATCTTTACTGCGATCAATGCTCCAATAACTACAAATGCAAGCATACATTTCTTATCTGGTTTAAAGACTTTAAAATCAAATACAAATAAGAAAGCGATCACTGCTAACATTGCAACATATATGTATGGAAATTCTTCTGGAAAGAATCTTCGAAGTTGATATACGATCGGAATGATCAGTGCAACCGATGTAATTGGCAGTCCCTGATAATGTTTTCTTCTGGAACTGCTGTGTGCCTGACGCTGTTCTTCTGTAACATTAAAATATGCCAGACGAATAACTCCGCCTAAAACATAACACATATAAATGATCCTTGCATACCATTGGTCCATTCCAAGGCAGTAACCGATCACAACCGGATACACTCCAAAACAGACAAGATCACATAAAGAATCAATCTCGATTCCAAACTTCTTGGCGTCTTCGCTTCTCTTGATCATCTTTGCGATCGTTCCATCATACATATCTGTTAATCCTGAGATCATCAAACATAAAATTGCGATCTTAAAGTTTCCATTAAATGCCTGTGACATTCCAAATACTGCACTGACAACTCCTAAATATGTCAGTATTACAGATGCATTATAAAATCCTATCATACCTTTTTCCCTCTATTCTTTACGCTTTATCGTAACATGTGCGACTCCTGTCATCACTGCACTGATCAATACCAGTGCATAATAACTGATTCCTCGGCTTAACAGCATTGCCGGATATAATAATCCGCCAACAAAAATCTTCTTAAAGATATTTAAAAATAAGCCTTCACTGATTCCCATTCCGCCTGGCAACGGAAGCATATCCACAGAAATTGAAATAACACTCTGTAAAGCAACTACATCAATAAATCCTAATGCAGAAAGTCCCATTGCTCTGTATACAAGATATGTAATTGAAAAATGGATCAGTCTCTGAATCAATGTGACAACGAACATCCGAAAAATAAAAATCCGATGTCCTTGAATGATTGCTGCTGCTTTATGATACTCGATCATAGAATTCTGAAGTTTTTCAAGACGTTCTTCTTTTTTCTTTAAAATATGGAACTTTTCTAATTTCTGAAACAGCCACAGCACGATTTTGGATGCTAACGTTGGCTCAAATACAAGAATCAGCATGAACGCAACACAAAACACATTCAATGCCATTCCAAGGTAAAAGAAGAATGCTGCCTTCCCAATATATTCTGCCACAAGAAAATGACGGAATAAAAAGATCAGTGCTCCTAAAAATACCAGAACAAATTTATATAAAATGGTAACGATCATCAAAATGACGGTTCCCACGGATATGTCAACTTTATCGCGGTTCATGTAGTAAAGCTGCATTGGCTGTCCGCCAGTTGCAGACGGTGTAATACAACTGAAAAAGAAACCTACAAACGAATATTTGACGCAATTTCTCTTCGGCACATCATTGTAATGAAGCAGCCGTAGCATGCGATAAATAATATACGACTCGCAGCACACAAACACAACGATCATAATCAATCCCGCAATATAATATGCAGGTTTTACTGATTTTAGAACTTCCGCCAGCTCAGAAAGTTCCTTTCCTTTCAATACGGCATATGCAGTCAATCCAAATAATGCAAAGAAAAAGACTGTATTACCGATGACTTTTTTCTTATTCTTCATCTTTCCTACCCTTTGATCTCCGATAATTTCCCTTTGTATTTCACAGATCTTCTCTCTAAACCAACTCGTTGGTTGATCTTCTCAAACACCTTCCAGAGTCCTTGATACAAATTGGTCTT
>ENA-OPSC01001272-OPSC01001272.1-human-gut-metagenome-genome-assembly--contig:-NODE-1272-length-11956-cov-128.919923_pt1 | contig 11956 bp, 15 predicted proteins | sample MGYA00241800_ERZ501891 | MGnify/ENA primary metagenome ERZ501891 (study PRJEB25962, sample SAMEA2042407) | human gut metagenome | biome: human gut; feature: human-associated habitat; material...
AAAAATGATGTTTCACGTGGAACTGTGGCAAAGTGAATGTTTCACGTGGAACAAATTGTATAGATGATAAAAAGATTTAAATTAAACTTTTTGCATTATTTAACAAAAATAATTTGGTGGGTTCGTGGAAAAGTCGTATCTTTGCAACAGATTTAGAAATTTAGTTCAACCCTTTAAAATACAAGAAAATGGAAACGTATGAAATTACTTTAGAGTTTGAAACCGTTTTATCTGTTGACGGTACACGTGTAAAAATTGAAACATCACGTGAAACGCAAATCGTTACAGGTGTTTTTGCTGATGTGGCAAAAGTTATGTTTGAACACGAAACAAACTACATCAAGCACAACAGATTGCCAAAGTTGACGAAAGACGTTTATGCCTTCTTTGAATCAAAAGATAGTTTAAACTACATCAACGAATATGGTTGCTGCGTCACTCAACTCTGCAACAAATTAGGTAAGAATGCTAGTTCGTTCTTACAGTTGATTCAAACAAGCAAAAGAATCAAATAAATGTTTAACCGCCTGTAAGGTTCACCCCTTACAGGCACAAACATAAAGTTATGATTAGAGTTGAAAAGTTTAAGTTTGAAAATCGTTTTGAATCTTTTTGTGGTGGCGGTTTATATATCCACACAAAGTTTATAGGACACAAAATAATTTATATATGGAACATTCATATTTTAAGGTTACATTGACACAAACCGACAAAGAAACCGTGTATATGGTTCGTTCGGACAAAGTAAGCGAGTTTTTCAACAACAAAATCGACTATTTACAGGGAGATTGTAAGATAACGGTCAAAGGTCGTTTTCCAACGCACAAAGATTCTCGCAAGTGGTTTATTGTTTCACCTAAATAATATTTGTATGAAAAAGATTAAGTATTTTAGTTTGAAAGAGTTTATTACCTCATCAACGGCAAAACGTTTGGGCATTGACAATTTGCCAACGTTTGAAGTAGTTGACAACTTGAATCGTCTTGCTGATTATTTAGACGGCATCCGTGAAAAGTTAGGTAAACCGATTCTGATTAATAGCGGTTATCGTTCACCGATGTTAAATAAAGCGGTGGGCGGTGTTGCTAACAGTCAACACCTCAAAGGTCTAGCAGCCGATGTGGTGTGTGCTGATATGGAATCTTTAGAAAAGGTTCTAAGAGAAACAGGCGGTTTTGACCAATTTATAAAGGAACACCGCAAAGGGTCAAAAAGTTTTTGGTTTCACGTTTCAGTTTGTTCACGTAACGGCAAACCCCGTAACCAAATTATAATGAATCTTGAAAAGAAATAGTTTTGGAAAAAGCAATAGAAATTTTGTTGAAGTCTATTAAAGTTTCAACAGAAAATTTGCAGTATATAGCAGAAGAAACAACAGGCACAAACGGTATGCTTTTAAATTCTGTTATCGGAACATTAAAGGCGCAAACCTTAGTAATAAAAACTATTTCTTGCAAACTTGATACAGAAAAAGCAAAGAAAAACCGTGCCTTAGATTTTATTTGTGGCAAAGGTTTAGCCAACGAATTTAATAATAAAAGATAAGAAAACAGGCGGTAACAATTTTACCGCCCGTTTTCTTTTATAAATAAACACCTGTTTCAAGCTGTGAAACAATTTCGTTATATTCATCTACCAACAAATTTGCCGTGTTCAAATTCACGTTGGCAAACTGTGCGAATCCCGTTACCGCATTTATCGTTACGTTTTCTTGCGTGTTGTTTACATGAACATCAACGGTTAAATTCTCAGTAATCAATACATAAGGTTCTAAACCGTACAAAATTTGTTCGTTCCATTGTTCACCGCCAACAACGTTTAAATCCGTTCCCAAACGGTAAAGAACATCACGTGACAAAGAAAAACTTTCAATTTGGAACGTCACACCGTCACACGATAACAACGCAACAGAATCGCCTGTAATAACGTTTACTTTGATAGTTAAATTAATCGTCTTACCGATATATTTACTATCTATAGTAACAACACCCCTACACGGAATAAACATCTGTACCTGTGCGTTAAAGTCTTCATTGTTACCGTTTGCCCCTGTTAGTTCAACGTTTCCGAAATCTAGCACCATAACATCACTATCGGGATATTTAACCTTTATCCCCGTGTTGTAGTTACCGCATTTCAGAACATCATCACCGCCAACGGGAACGGTTGCAAAGATTCTTTTGATACGGTTTACATAAGCACCCAAATTCACTTCTGAATAGCTTGTTCCCGTTTCTGTTTCCCCTGTTTGAACAAAGAATCGTTTCTTTGCAAACTCATCCAAATTATCCAACGTAATGATATAAACGTTTATTGCACCGTAATTTTTAATCGTTGGCGGTTGCACTACATCGGCATTTGCATAAACAGTTAAATGTGCCGCCCCTGTTGTAAGTTCAAACGTTATATTTCCCGTTTGTTTATCTTCTGAAATTGTGCCCTGTTTAGCAACCCAATCACCCATTTCATTTTGGTAATTTGTTCGAATCTCGGTTAATTCCGCATTCGGGTTTGCTCTAAAATTAAACGTGTAACTTTGACCCGTTTTGACCTTTACAGGTTTATCACCAACGATTTCGCAATTAGTCAAACCGTAATCAACTTCGATAAAATCGCCTAACAAATACTCACCGTTGATAATAACCGATTCCGTTGCTATAGGCACAATAGCCGTTGCGGTTTGGTTCGTTACAGTCATATTGTAGGTTTCGCCACCGTATGTTATTGTAGGTGTACCGTTAAACATTCCCTTTGCGTTTCCCGTAACCGTTACGGTGTAATTTGTTTCACTTGCCACCGAACTTGCCGTTGTGTTCTGAATATTGTTTGTTATTTGAAGTTCACGAACACCCGATATAAAACTACCTGTTATCGTGATTTTGTCACCTTTGGAACAATAAACAGTAAGTGTTGCAACGTTACCCGATACGTTAAACGGTTTGTCTTTAATATAATTGCCATCCCAATCTTGATACGTTGCTTTTAAATTGCTAAATGTACCGTCACCGTTACCCGTTACCGTTACATTGAAGTGGTGGGCATCCGTTCCCTGTTGGTCGGTTATTGTTACGTCACCCGTCAAACCTGTTGTGTCATAAGTTAACAAGTTCGTTGGCGTTGGCGAACTTGCAACAAATTCGCCCGTTATCGTGATTTCGTCACCTTTGGAACAATAAACAGTAAGTGTTGCAACGTTACCCGATACGTTAAACGGTTTGTCTTTAATATAATTGCCATCCCAATCTTGATACGTTGCTTTTAAATTGCTAAATGTACCGTCACCGTTACCCTTTACCGTTACATTGAAGTGGTGGGCATCCGTTCCCTGTTTGTCGGTAATTGTAACATCACCCTTTAAATAAGTTGTATCGTATCTCAATAAATTTGCCATAATTAAACGTTACCTTTAATAGTTACCATAACAATACTACCTGTTTCGTTCAACAACCCCTTATTCGGAAAATCTAGTTTTCTGATATTAGGTCGAACGTCAACAACGTTTGAACGGTTTGAAAGATATTTGTTTCCGTTTTCGCTTTTTGTCAACGTTGCACTACTGTTTAAAATAATGTCCTTATAAGTAAACAGAACGTCAACACGTAAACGAACGGTGCAAATATCGCCATCCTGTTGTTTTTCAGAAACGAAATAATAACGGTTCAAACTTTCGATATAAACATAGTTAAACGTTACAGGGGTTCGTGTTCTGAAACGAACAACAGGGGTTAACACGTTGAACGTTGCATTCAACGCACCCGTATATTCTTCGTTTTCCTGTAAAGTCTTGTTCACTTCATTCGGTTTACCGTTGTAAATGAAAGTTTTGATTTTAACCATACCTTAAAAGCTAAAAGGGGCATCCCTGTGCTATCAACTACAGGAACACCCCAACAGTTAAACAACTAAAAATTAGGCAACAAAGAACACAACAAAGTTTTCGTTTGTGTCGTTGAAGTAACCCGCATCAAACTTGAAATAGTTGTTGAAAAACTCTGCTTTTGCGTTGTAGTTGGTGGTTACTCGCTTATCCAAATTTGTAACACCCAACGCATCACGGTCGAACATCACACCCAACACACCGCTAACAGAAACGGTTGCACCGCTTGCTGATTTTACGTCAACCTTTGAAACGTCGGCAAAAGCATAGTCTTTGCCTGTTGCTTGCCAACTTGCAACGGTTTCAGCCTGTGGCAACAAAACATTCTCGCTGTGGAATGTGTCGGCATACAGGTATGCTTTGGCTGCGGCTGCGAAATCGGACAACAGAACGGTGTGCAAAACGTCTTTCGGTGTGAATCGTTCCTTACCGCCAACGTTGAACAAAGTTGAAATTGTCTGCAAACGGTCGGAATACAAACCCATTGTATAGGCTGCAAAACGTATGAAATCGGGTGTGGTTACTGCTGCGCTAGCAGTCAAATGTGCGCCCGTCTTATCGTTGTAAAGTTTCAACAGGTTCACGCAACGAACTGTTGACGCACTCGCATAGTCAACAGTTTCGTTTGTTGTCGGTACGAAACCGAAAGCGGTTTTGTCGGCATTCAACGTTTCCGCAATCATATTGTTAATTGTACGCATAACAAGCGCATCCGTCTTGATAGTCATTGATTTCTCAACCGCGGAATAAATCATAGACAAAAAGCCGTTCAACTGCTCTGCACTGCTGAAAGATTCCTTTACCTGTCTTTCGGTAATTGATACAGGAACTTCAAAAGTTACCTTTGAGTTGAAGAACTTAGCGGAAACGGTCGGTTTGTGGAAAACATCCTGTTTGTACTCTGTACCGTCTTTGAGATTCCACGTGTCGTTTTCCTCAGCCTGTGGAACGTCTGCGCTGATTTTCTCCAATACACTTCCGAACTCCCACGCATCCATAAGAACACTCGGAACTTTACCCGAATAAGGGCGGTTCACGAAAACAACCTTACCGATGTGGTTAACCAACGATTTAACATAGTTGTCAACGGCATTCTGATTAAAGATTTCGTTACCCAAATCAACCAAACCTGTAAGGTCTTCGTGTACCAAACCGGTTTTTCCCAAAACTTCACCGCTTACGGTGTTAACTAATTTATAAATCTGTGTTACTTCCATTTTTATAAAATTTTAGTATTAATAAATATCTATTGTTAACTCTTTTGCAAGTTCTGTTATCACTTGCGTTTTAAAATTAGTTTTGCGCAAACTCATTTCTTTTTGAATAAGTTCACTAGTTGGAACACTAGACGGAACACCGTTCTTAATAGTTGTTTTCGTGCCCGTTTCTTGTCTGTTCCCTGTGGAATCTCTTTGCTGTTTCGTGTCATTTCCGAAATCTCCATTGTTAAAGGTTACACTTGAATCGACTGTGCTGTTATTGCCTGTTTCGTCAACGGTGTTACTTGTTGTTTCCGTTGTATGTGACGTTACAGGGTTCAACACGTCATATTCTTTATTGAACACTTGAATCTGTTTTTGCCATTCGTCAAACTTTACTGTAATAATACTTTTTACAATATCGTTTGCAGTTTCGTTTGTAACGGCATCACACAAAGTTCTGTTTCCATATTTGAAACAAAAATCAATATCTATTATTTTCGGGTCGTCATTCCCGAATATTGATTCATACAAAACAGGAAACAGGGGTTTAAAGATTTTATCAAATAAACCGTTTTCAGTTGTAAAAAGTTCATTAATTTTCATCTTTGTTTTCTTTTTCTTCTGTTTCTTCTGCTTCTTGCGTTTCTTCTGTTTCTGTTTCTGTTTCTTCTGTTTCTTCTGTTTCTTCTGTTTCTGTTTCCGTTTCTTCTGTTTCTTGCGTTTCTTCTGTTTCGTTTTCCGTTACAGGGTCAACGTCTTCCGTGTCGGTGTGTTCGTGCCCGTCTTCCGTTGCTTTGAGTAACGACAAATAATTTTCGTGTTCGATTTTCCAACTTGACCCCAAAGTTACGGTAATATCCGTACCGAACATTTCGTTAACACGTTTCACACCCTCAACACGTTCTGTTAACATTGAATCAACGAACGGCATCAACGCATCAATATTCATTGAAACTTCTTGCGTGTTCAATCGCTCACGTTTCATATTATAGTTTGCATTCAAACCCAAATCGTTGAACATTGATGCTTTGTAGTACTGCAACAGTTCAATTAATTGCCCGATTTGTTGGTTTCCCTGTGTCGGTGGGGTTTGTAAATTCACACCTTTGAAAAAGGCATTTTCACCGATAACAGAAAAATCACCGTTCAAAATCTTCTGTAAGAACGATTCTGCACTCTGTTTGGTCTTGTCATCACTTGCCGAAATTAACATAGTGATACGGGTCAATATGCTAGCCAAATTCAAAGTTATTGTGGCATCCGTGTAAAGTACACCATATTTGCCGATAATAGGCATAAGCGAATCCGCAAACGGTGTGTTATTGATAACTACAATATCCTCATCAATCTTGAACGTCTTGTTCAAATTTAACCACGGGTTAGCCACCACGTAATCTTTTCCGTGATAATAGGCATCACACTCGCCACCCCGTGTGCCCTGTAAAGCATACAGTTCCCCGTTCACTTCTGCGATTCCAACGTTACCCGTTGTTTGAAGAATCTTTTCAAGTTCAACAGGTGGAATTGTTTCGGGTGTGCCCGTGTATTCAAACATCTTTGAAGTCATACAAAGAACACGTTGCATAAATGTGAATAATGCTGTATCTTTGCTTTTAACTTCTGTTTGAAACCTGTTATATAAGTTTTCTTTTTCCATTTACTTAATTAAAGTTTTAATTAAGGTGCAAAGTTCTGTAAGCACCTTTGTGTTACTTTGTACCGTTTCATTTAACTTGTCGGTTTCGTTTTGGTGTCGTTCGTTCTGTTTTTCCATATAGAAGAATAGTGCGATACACACCGCAACAGGGAAACCAACGTTGCTAATAAGCGAGATTATTCCGTTTGCATCCATATAGCATTTTTAACTTTGTTATTTGATGTTGCAAAGATAATAACTTTATTTGGTTTCACCAAATAAACAGGGGAAAAATTGTTTCACGTGAAACATTTTTAACCCCTGTTAACATTCATTAAGTAATAATGTTACTGCGAGCACTCGCCATTAAATAGTTACGAACAATTTCGCCAATTTCGTTACTTTGATAAAATACCTTATCGGTAGCGAAATATTTAGTTATCTGCGATTCTATATACGTTGCAGTACTCAACAACTTTCGTTTGTAGTTCGGTTTGCCGTTCATTTGCAACGAATAAATCAAACTGTTGTCGGTGTCCTTAATCGGTGTTGTTTTGTTGTGAATGTAAATGAAATTATTCACACCGTTTTCTTTGTCCTCAACCTGTATCACGTTACCCTGTAACGTCATTTCGTTAAACTGAATATAGAAGACAAATAACACGTCACTCGGTTTATATTTTACAGGTAGGTGCGGATATACTGCTAGTTCCCATTTACCGCCCGTAATCATCTGCAAATTTTGGTTGTCGAAACAGAAATATTTGTTACTAGCTTTCTGTTTTACAACAGTACTGCAATATTCAACCGCAACCGTTGCACCGTGCTCACCGAACTTATAAATATCTATTGTGCCCTGTTCCATCACTCGCACCTGTTTCAATCCCATTTCGGTAAAATACGGGCAAAACTGATTCACGGTGTTACCTAACATAAAGACTTTAACATCATTTCTCTGACGAATAATTGTACTCAACAGGTTCATGTATAGCATAAACTCATCGGGCAAATAATAACGTCTTGTAAGGAACTCATCGAAAACAATAGTAGTTATGTTCGGGTAACTGCTAGACTTTTCGTGTTCCTGTTCTGAAAGACAAAAACCATAACAGAACGGTGTGTTTTCGGGCACACGTTTTTTCGTTTCTGCATCATAGAACGAAAGAAACCATTTACCCGAAACGTAAAACACTTCGTTAAACTTACCGTTCGTTAATTCCTGTATCACGCCATTTGCAACGTGATTTGCAAACAAACTTTCGGCACGTTTGCCCCTCAAATCCTCACGCCAACGCCTAATATACGCCATTTGTTTACCTGTGCGCAAATATTCTTTGATACCGTACAACAACGTTGCATAGGTCTTACCGTTGGAACGTTCACCGAAAATCACGTTGTAATCTGCATTTTTTGATAAAATACGATTCAACGTGTAAAATTTAGGTGTTTCAACTTTTTCTTTTTTCTGTTTCATATTATTCCTTTTTTAATCTTATTCCCATTAAATAATTTATATAAAGAACTGAAAGACTTAAAGTGTACCCAGTTGGTTCTAAGTGTACCCCTGTGGTCGTATCGTAACTTGAAACGTTTCCATTATAGTCTTTTATCGTTCCCGTTTGTTCGTAATCTATATACGTGTGAATGTTCTTACCTGTTGCACTCGGTGGAATGTCTAGATAGTTTGTGAACGCATCGAACACACCATTTTCACCGTACGTTTCCACCATATAGGGGATAGCAGATTTTTTGTTAACACCCGAAACGGTCATAGAGTAATTATAATTTTTACCGTTTACTGTAAGTGCATTTTCTTCTTCAACCATATATCTTTTAGCACCCAAAGTTTTAAAACGGCTGTATCTACCCTCATAGTCCCAAACCCCCAAAGGTTTTGCTATTCCCTTTATTGTGACGGGTTCAACTTTTTCAAAGGGGATTTTATGATGCTTACAGGCTGCACGCAATTTCTGTTGTGCCAAATCGTTGTATGCTTTGAAATATTCTTTGTGGGCATCCCCGTTCATTATTTTAACTGAATCGGTGTCGCTGTAAATATAATCGTCACCGCATTCAGAAATACCCGTAAACAAGTTTCTTCTTGCATAAGCGGTAACGTATATACCCCACGGGTAAAATAAAAAGCGGTTTTTGCTATCGTTGTATTTATTGAGCATTTCTAATTGCTTTTCGCCTGTAAGGTGTTCCACATCCCACGTTTCACCGTCACATAGAATCTCATCACGCAACGGGTTTGTAACACACATACCGTAACAACTATTGAGCATTTCTTTGCTGTTCAAATATTCCACTTCTTTACCCTTTACACCTTTAAGTTTCGTTTTCATTTCATACAGGTGCAAAATTGATTCCACAAATTCGGTCGGCAAATATTCTTTGCGGTAACAAATCATTCGCCCGATTCTTATTTTTTCCCACGTGTAAAACTGTGAAAACACTTTGTAATCTATTTCGGTAATCGTCATACAGATTTTCTTTGCACAAACCAATCTACCGTTATTCTCGGAAACGTTTTCTTTGACGAAACATTTACTTACCGATATAGGGTTTTCGTTTTCTGATTTTGCAAAAATGTTTGTAATCTCTACATCGAACACACAACAAAATTTGCTAGTCATAAACTCAAATTGTTTCATAGACTTTACAGGAACAAAAACACCTGTGCTCATAGGGAATTTTTCCGACACCATAACATAAGGGTAACTGCTAGTAAAATCGTAACTATCTACGTTTTCAATTACTTCGTCAGTATATTTTGCGTTTGCGTGCGTGAAACCACCACTAAACGCCCTTTGCAGCATAGAAAACTCTTCTAAACCTGTAATATTCAAAGAATGAATCTTATCAATATATTTAAAGTTCAGAATCGTCTTGCCTGTTTCGTCAGTTGTTTTAAAGCATACCGAACGGCAATACTTGCGTACAAACCCCGTTTTTGTAATCGGTAAACGTGTTATTCCTTTATATTGTTCTATTAATTCCTGTATATAGCACATAACAACTTTGATGTCGTTCAAACAGTAACCGATTTCTTTTTGGGTCAACGGTGTTTCGCTGTGACGCAACAGGGAATAATCTAAATCCCCGACTAACTTTTCACATTTATATTTGTGAAGTTGTTCACCCAATTTCGCCAACGAATAACCCGAAAGTAAGTAACTGCATCGGAACTCTAAACCCGTTTTAGTTATTCCGTAAATCGGTTTTCTAAGGTCTATAGAAAAAACCTTTTCCCAATCTAACAATTCACGGAAAAACTGAAATTCATAAGCTAAGTTATGTACGTATATAATAATACGTTTTTTCGGGCAAAGTTCCAATATAGCCACGATTTCGGCTAACATCTGCAAAAACTCATCCCACGTTCTACCCAATATGCAAAAACCGTTTATTCCAAATTGCCACACATACATTAAAGAACATTTTTCCATTTTGGTTTGCTTGCCACCTAATTTCATATAACGTTCATAACTGTATGTTTCGCCATCCTCATCACGATAAAATGAAGTTGTTTCAATATCGAAAGAAACAGGCACATTAAGGAACTTTTCGCCCTTATTATTGCCTGTAAAATTCTTTTCGTTCACCGCCAAAGATAAAACCTTTGCAATATCTTTTGGGGTGTAAATTTCTGTTTGTAGTTCAAAGGGTATCTTTTTCATTATAAACCAAATTTTTCAAATTCTTGCAATATCTTTTTTAACGGCTCATCGGTGTTGTAATTGTCAACGTTGTTCACGTATGCTTCACTATTTGGGTCATGTGCGATTTTGTCTATTGCATCATCCAACGCATTTTCTATTCTAACCGCATCGTCTTCGATTTGGTCGGAAACGTCACGGGATTCCCGTTCTAGTTCACCCGTGAAATCTTTGTACCGCATTAAGTATTGTTCCAAAAATCTTTCATCGGAAACACTTGCAATTTTGCCCATTAATTTATCTTGCATCAACTTAAATTCTTTGTCGTTTAAGTCATAAGATTTCTTTAAGTGATTTGAGTACTCACGTGTACCACTTGCCGTTGATGTAGGTTGTTGCAAAAAAGAAACCGCTTTGGAATATTCGATTTTTAAATCGTTCCAATCGTGTTTCATTGAAAATTTTGCGAAACCTTTGATGTCACCTTTGTTCAACGCAACAACTGCGGGCGAAACCAAACCCGTTTTTTCCACGTTTTGGATTCTTCGATTTGCCTGTTGAAATACACGGGCGATTTCTTTGCGTAAATAGCCACGTGATTCTATTGCATCCATTATCTGTTTGTCAACGTGTATTTTAGAAGTTGATGCAAAAGTTCTTTTTGAAAAACCTATCGGATTCAATTTAGCCATATTATTACAGTTTTAAAATGAAACAAAAAACGGGGCAACAATAAACAAAGTTACTGTTTACCCCGTCACGTTATCCACCCTTTACCCTACGAAAACTACTTATCAACGAAAGTTATACCATAACATTTCTTTGCGTGCGATTCATATTCGTAAATCGTGTAACCAACTTTGTTGGCTTTGATAGCGTCAACCGCCTCACTATCTGCGAGAATCTCACGAATCGTGTCACCTGTGAACTGTGGCAAATTCACCAAACGCTTATTTTCTGCATCAATAATAACAGGTGAATCACCTAACTGCGATTTGTGAACGTACAAACCGTTGATAGGGTGAACTACATCACCGCCACCATCATTATTGCTATTGAAAATATCGGTCAACTTTACAAACGGAAAATCGGTTGTATCAATACCGAAACTTGTTTTGTTGAACTTACTTGCAAAACTAAAACCTTTAGCCATAACTTAATCTTTTTAAAACGTTAAACTTCTGTTGTTACTTTACTTCGTTCAAACCGTTTGCAGCTGCAAACTCATTCAACCACTTCTTAAAGCGGTTCAACTTAATAACCGCCTTATCGTCTTTAGCGACTTCGTTTGAAGTCATAAGAGCGTTAACACTTGTAATACAGTTGAAAACAGTTTCATTAAAATTTTCGTTCATAACTTACCTAATTTAAATTGTTAAACTTATATTATTTATTAAACACGGTGCAAAGATACGACAAATATATTAAACCACCAAATTATTTTAGTTAAAAAGTATTAAAGAAATAAATTAACTGTTGTTAACACTTATTGTTCCACGTGAAACAGTTTTGTGCATCCACCTGTTTGTTCCACGTGAAACATTCACTTTGCCACAGTTCCACGTGAAACATCATTTTT
>ENA-OPSC01001274-OPSC01001274.1-human-gut-metagenome-genome-assembly--contig:-NODE-1274-length-11941-cov-3.079001_pt1 | contig 11941 bp, 5 predicted proteins | sample MGYA00241800_ERZ501891 | MGnify/ENA primary metagenome ERZ501891 (study PRJEB25962, sample SAMEA2042407) | human gut metagenome | biome: human gut; feature: human-associated habitat; material: faeces...
TCAAGCTCTTTACTGCAATTGAGATTGCCATTGAGATTGCTTGCGGATTTTAGGTTTATAAATGTATTTCTTAATGTTTCATCAACGTTTCTTAATGTTTCATCAACGTTTCTTAATGTTTCATCCGCGTTTTTTACGTCTCATATAAGTAAAAAGAGCCTATATTTAGACGTTTTTCATGGTTTATGGCACGTTTCTTCTGTTAAAATGGTCTGAATATTTCTATTTTATGGTTTTTGTATCAAAAATCATAGTACAAAGGTTTTTGATGCATGCAAGGTTTTTCTGTGTGTATGTTTTGATGTTTCAGCCTGATTTTCGTGCGAATTAAGTTTTTAGTGAAAAAATATTTAATGAGTTTTTATCCTTAGTTTTATATTTTGTTCTAGGCTTGTCATGTTTTTTCTGAAATTGTAACATATTTTTTTTAAATATTTGAGCGCTCTATTTCTGATTTTTGCCATTGCCGTTTTCTCAACGGCATACTTCTTTCATGTTTTTGCGGCATGCTTTTGCTGTCGGAATGTTTTTAGTGAAAACAGATTTTTATTTACATCAGTTGGGTTATGGGCATACGGTATATCGGTCAGTCTTTGCCGGTTTGCCTTGTACATGTTTTCATGTTGTATTTATCACCAATAGATGATGCTGCTGCGTATGTTTTAATCTTAAAGTAGACTTAATTTTTCTGCCGTCATATTATTTTTCTGTTGCTGTATTGCCGCCTGCTTTTTTGACAAGTCAGTTAATTTTATGAGAAGGAAAATGGTAGTCAGCTCAGTATAAGACAATCTTTTGATGAATCCTGACGGCAGATAGGAGCGTTGTCATGCATTTTATATTTAATGCCTTTCGGCTGTGGCTTATTAAGGGCGTGTATGCTTATTCTTGCTTTGCTGTTTGCAGTATTGTCTGGCTGCATATATTTTGGTCTTGAAAATAATGGATGACATACAGGTGCGCTGTAAGGATTTTTCGTAAAATCCGAACGGTTAACGCTTTCAGAATGGCGGTGCTCATCATGAAACCGGATTTTTGACCATAGATGGCGCAAAATTTAGCGTTTTGTGTAAGTGGTTGATATTATGTGCTTTAGTGCCATTTTGGCTTTGCTGTATATGTGTTAAATAATATTACTATGCCGTTTACGGGTCAAAAGTGGCATGTTTTTTACTTAAAAGTGATGCTTTTTTGCTTCAAAACCGGTGCTTTTAGCATGGCAAAACCATTGTTTTTGCATGTTTTATGTGTGCATATTGTGAACAATAGTTAATAGAATGGTGGGCTTTATTGTTTCTGTTTAACTTATATTATATATTGGCTTTCTGTAATGAAAAAATATAATGTCCTGATTTTTTACCGCCTTCAACGCCTGTTTTTATTCTTGTCCTGACGTCATGATTTATCCATGTTTTGCCTTGTGTTGTTTTGATTTTTGCAGGCTTCTAACCCGCGAATCATGATGAACGGCCGAGTGATGGCGGGCATTGTTAAGAATGGCAGATGGCGTGATGCTGGCGCAAGGCAAAAAGACTAAGCCGTGTTATGATGTGACTACATTGCCGGCAGAATGAAGACAGGTGGCAGATAGTGCGTAGTGCGCCTGATGCGAGCCTGATTTAGCCCTTTCTCTTGTCTATGGCAAATGGTTATACGGGCATGATGCCGGCTTGCAGAAAGCCTCAAATGGTATATCTTTGCATGGTTGGCGGCAGTGTATATAAAAATAATAAGGTGCACGGCCGATAGCCTATGCACCTTATTGATAAGATAAATCGCTGTATCAGAATTATTATTTTCCGTTCATCCACATGTCTCCTGTGAAGTCCTCGCTTATGTCCTTGCCTGCTATACCGTCGCATACACCCTTGTAGGCTGTCTTGCGGGCATAGTTCTTGTCAAAGATGTTTGGTGCGTCGTCAGGATACCAGTAAGTGTGCTCGTCGGCAGCATCAGAGAGAGTCCACAGTGTTATTCCGCCCTGCTGTGCCTCAGGTATGTTTGCCTTGTATGATTCGATGATCATCTGATATACGTCCGACTGTGTCTGCAGGTCGTCGGCTGTAGGCGATGTCGTGCCGATTCTTACGTCGAGCTCGCTTATCCTTATCAGTTTGCCTGTAGCAGCAAGCGTCTGGAACATTGCGTCAATCTGCTCTTTGGTTATCGACTTGCCGTCTACGTGCATCTGTGTGCCTATACCGTCAACCTTTACGCTTCCGTTCTCGTCGATGTATTTTACGAAGTTGATGAGCTCTGCCAGTTTTGCCGGACTTGTCTCCAGATTGTAGTCGTTTACATAGAGTTTGGCGTTTGGAGCGTATTTGCGTGCAAGTTCGAATGCCTTTGTAGCATATTCCTTGCCGATGTAGTAGCCCCAGTAGAAGTGGCCTGACTCCCAGTTGAGGTTGAAGCCGCTTTCAGAATCTTCAACAGGCTCGCTGTCGCCTTCGCTGAAGTTGCCCTCTATGCCGCGCCATTTAGGTGTGCCGTCGGTTATAGGCTCGTTTATCACGTCCCATCCGCTTATTCTGTTGCCCAGATGTTCTGCCATGCCCTTAATCCAGCTCTCCATAGCTCCGAGCAGGGCTGCCTTCTTCTCTTCAGGTGTCTTGAACTTGTAGGTTACAGACGAAGCCTTTGCAGGGCCGCGCTTAGCTGATGCCGATCCGCCTATTTCCTCGCCGAACTCAACGTCGTCGATGTAGTAGGTTCCTGCCACCTTGCCGAAGTTGATGAGCACTCGGTTCAGGTTGTCCTTTGTGCAGGTATAGTCATACTCACATGTTGTCCATTCTGTGCCTACGCTGAATGAGTGGTATCCCTCGCCAGAGTAGTCGCTGCTGTTCTGTGTGGCAAACTGCAGTGTGCCGGCAGGTGTGCTGGCCTTAGCCTTAAATCTTATGATGTATTTCTTTCCTGCTACGAGCGGGTCGGTCAGGTCGTAAGCCAGCTGTGCCGAATAGTCGTCGGCATCGCTTGGGTTAACCATTACGAGTCCGTAGCTTCCGTCATATCCTGCACCTTCCTGCACCTCTGTTGTAGAGCTGTTGCCCCAGCTGCTCCAGTGATCTTTTGTGCCGCTCTCGAAGTCGCCGTTCTGAATGACGTTGGCGATGTCGCTTCCCGGAGTAACCTCCACCGTAGGTGCGATGAGCGATTTCAGATATGTCTGGTTCTGCTGAGTGTGCCATATAAAGTTGTGACCGTATATGTCAATGTCTGAAGGCACCTTTGCCAGGAATGCGTCAATCGTGGTGAACTTCAGGCTACCGTCGTTCTGAACAACTGAGCCGTGCTTCATGGCGTTGCCTGTAACAAACTGCTGGAAGTTGTCGTTACATCTGTTCACATAGGCCGTGTCGTCAGAGATATATTTGTCTGCTCCGAGTCCCAGGCCGAGCTTTACGTTAGGCATATATTGTGCCATGTAGGCCTTGATGTTGTCGTAGTTGGCAATCTTCTCCTGGAGTGAGAGTGGAATCTCGTCTGATACAACCGGATAATGTCCGTCCGGCGTGTGCCAGTCCATCTTCTCGTCGTAGCATCCTGTGAGGAGTAACGGGGCTGCCAGCACCGGTATGATTATTTTATTCAGTTTCATGATATTACTTTTTTGTTGTTTTGTTTTTTTATTCTGCTCCGGTGTTTTTGTTCGCACCGGAGCAGGCAGTGTATTGTTTATTCTTCTTCGTCGGGGAAGTCTGATATTACTTCGCTCTTGCAGGGCACTACACGCCAGTTGTCGATGTAGATGTGCTGCTTGAAGATTGTGGCTGTTACGCTAAGACCGTCGAACACGAAGTCGGTGTTGATGAAGCCCATTCCGAAGTTGCGGTATGTGGCTGCGTTGCGGTCTTCAACAACTTCTCTGAATGTGGGCGACTTGCCTTCTTCAATCTCGCTTGCATATTTTTTGAACTCGCTGAACGGTATTGTAACAGTCTGCCATCCGGCTGTCTTGAACGGAATGGCCTTGCCGTCCTGTATCCAGGGGCAGTAGAAGGCTGTCTGCTTGCCGTCGGCATCATCGTCAGAACCTATACCGCCGAAGTTGAAGTTGTTCATGAGGCAGAGCTGTATGTGGCCTGTGCCTACCCATGCTTCAGGAACGTAAATGTCAAACTGGAAGGCTACGTCGGTGAGTAGTGTTGTATCGGGTATTACAGAGTACATGCGGCTCCAGTCGTCCATCGGGTCGTCGTTGCCGGCTGTCCAGCATTCTGTTGCGCGGCTCTTGCCGGCTGCGATGCCGTTGCTCAGCAGACGTGAGGGCACAAAGTCGATCACCTTGCCGCGGCCGCTGTTGAGCGGGTCGTCAACCACGTCTTCGCTTCCGAGCATGCTGCCTGTCTCGCTCCAGCTCCAGAAGCCCTGGCTGCCTTCGCCGTCGAAGTTGAGCACCATACACTTGTCGTTGTTGAAGTATTCTGCCGACTTGGCTGTTCCGTTGGCACACTCTATTGTTATGGCGCCGTAGCCCTGTATGCTGTGAGGCATTACGAACGAGAACCATTCGCCGTCTTCATCTTCAGGAGCATTGGTTATTGCGTTTCCTGTTATCTCTGTTCCGTCGGGCAGTGTAACCTTTGAAGTCTCCTGAAGGTTGGCTCCGTACACTGTAACCGTCTCGCCCGGCATAGGCAGCGTGTTGTCGATGCTGGTTATCGAGGGAGATGCGGCACGTATTGTGAAGGTGTAGACATATTCAGTGCCTCTCTTCACGAAGCGTATCGTGTTGCGCACGCTGTCTGGAGCGTCTGATACGGGAGTGTCTGTGTCGATACTCAGTATCAGGTTGTTGTCTGTAACGTAGGCATTGTTGAAGTAAGTGTCAAAGCCGTTGATGTATACCTTCTGCATGCCTCTGAATCCAGAACCTGATATGCGTATGGTCTGGCCAAGGCGGGCAAATTCTACGGGGCGGTCTTTTACCGTGGCTTCGGCATCTTCAAGATATACTTGCAGCACGCTTATAGGTGCGCTGTCTATCGCATCGTCGTCATCGTTGCATGATACCAGTCCGGCTGTAACGAATGCGAGGCATAAAAGCCATATATTTTTAAACATTTTCATAATGAAATTCCGTTTTTATTTTGTTTTGCTGATAATTTTAGTTGAACAGGCTTTCTTCTGAAACCTCACGCTCTCCGAACTCATAAGGAACGGTCTGTATGTTGCCGTTGGCGTCGCTCTTGAGATACGGGTTGCGGTTCTGGTCGGTGTCAGAGTAGGGCAGCAGCAGGTTCTTCTCTGTTGCTGTTGCAACACCCTTGCCCGGAGCTACATAGTCTTCGCTGAGCTTGTATTCATGAGTAGAACTGTCGTAATAAGATGCGTTGCGGTTCTGGTTGTTCACGTAGTTTACAACCTCCTGCTGCTTGTAGTATGCACGTCTTACGAGGTCGTACCAGTACTGTCCTTCAAAGGCCAGCTCCATGCGGCGCTCGTGGCGCAGGTCTTCATATGTGAGCGAAGTCTTGGCGTTGAGTCCGGCACGCTTGCGCACTTCGTTGAAGTAATAGAGCGCTGTTGCGTCTGTTGTAGATGCGTTGTTGCCCAGAATAGCTTCGGCAAGGTTGAGGTATACCTCAGCCAGGCGCAGCATGTGGGTGTTGATGCCTGAGCTCTGCTTGTAGCTTACGCCGTTGTCGTCGTGTGTGCCTACAACATACTTCTTGATGTTTGCACCCTGAGAACCGGCATTCTCCGTTACTCCGTAGGTGTAGCCGCCGCCCTTTGTGTACATGTCGGGATAATATTCGCCGTACCAAGCAACGCTCTCATGCTTGCGCAGGTCGTTGTTCTCATATTCGGTGAAGAGGTCGTAAGAAGCGTATGTGGCACCTCCCCAGTTGGTTCCGTCTGTAACCATTGTTGACCATCCGAAGTAAGCGGTGATTGTCTGGTTGCATCCCCATCCGATAGCGTCGGTTGAGCCTTGGTTCCACTGCAGCTGGAACATGTCTTCCTGGCAGTTGTTGTTCTCAATCTTGAACAAGTCGCCGTAGTTTGTCATCAGCTTGAAGTCAGACTCGTTGATAACCTTCATTGCGGCCTTGCGCGCAAGTTCAAGATAATAGGTGTTGCGTGTTCCGCGGTTGAAGTCGGTAGCCACGTTGTTGCCGTCATACTGTCCTTCTGTGGTCAGACCGGCCATTGACAGATATACTCTTGACAGCATGCCGTATGCGCTGTATTTGTTGATACGTACGCTCTCAGGAGATGTTGCGGGCAGGTAGGCAGCAGCATATTCGAGGTCGCGTATTGCAAACTCCATAACGTCAGCTCTCGGGTTTGCCGGTACAACATAGTTGTTTACGAGGTCGCTTGTCCTGGTGTATATTATGGCATTTCCCCAAAGAGATGCGATATACCAGTAGGCCACGCCTCTCATGAATCTTGCCTCAGCCACGCCTCTTGTCTTGGCTTCCTCGCTTACAGCAGAGGTAGAGTAGGTGAGGATGTTGTTTATTGTGTTGTTTGACTGTGCAACTACAGAGTAAAGAGAGCCCCATGCGTCAGACAATCCCGGGCTTAACGATGTCTCGTTGAAGTTGGTGTACGGGTAGATATAGTCTGAATACTGAGCTGTAAGGTTGTTGGCACGTCCGTCGCCCATGCCGTAGTAGGCCTTGTCGTTGAAGCTCTGCCATACATAGTTGTAAAGCGGATACATGGCCTTGTCGATAGCTTCGTCGCTGTCGAAGAATGTTTCCTGGTTAGGGCTCGTTGTATTTTTCTGGTCAAGGAAGTCGTCGCTGCATGATGTCAGTGCTATTCCGGCTGTCAGGAGCGAGCCTACTAAGAATATTTTTGTTTTCATTTTCTTTCTTGTTAAAATTGTTACTTTCTTTCGCAAATACATTTGTGATTATCAGAATGAGATGTTCAGACCGAAGGTGTAGATGCGCGGTGAAGGATAGCGGCCGTAGTCGAGGCCGGTCAGAAGTGCATCGCCGTACATTGATCCTACTTCAGGGTCGTAGCCGCTGTAGTTGGTCCATGTGTAAACATTCTGCAGGTTCATGTATACCTTGACATTTTCGAGCTTGAGCTTTCTTACGAATGACTTCGGAAGCGTGTAGCCCAGTGAAATGTTCTGCAGACGAATGTAAGAGCCGTCCTCAACATAGAGGTCGCTTACACGGTTGTTGGCATTTGTTGTTGATGCGCTCAGACGCGGCAGGCGTGAGCTCGGGTTGGTTACGTAGAGGTTGCGGAAGTCGTCGTCGGGCAGGTTGGGGTCGATGACGCCAATCTGTGCGTAGTCGGCTGCGCTCTTCAGCAGGTTGCTGTTTACTCTTACGTCCTCGATGTCGCGGCGTGTATAGTTCAGAATGTCGTTGCCGTAGCTGCCGCTAAAGAATATGGTGAGGTCGAAGCCTTTGTAAGAGAATGTGTTGCCGATACCGTAAGTGAAGTCAGGCTGCGGGTCGCCGATGAACGTACAGTCGCTGTTGTTTATCACGCCGTCGCCGTTGATGTCTTCAAATATATAGTCGCCAATCCATGTCTTGTCTTCTCCGATAGAGCTTCCTTCGGGCAGTGCCACCGGCTTGACGTTACCGTCCTTGTCTTTATAGTAGAAGTCTTCTGCCTTCTCGAAGCGTCCGATAACCTTGTAGCCCCAGAACTGTCCTACAGGCTTGCCTTCAACAGTTCTTGTAACAGTGTTGTTCTCGCTTCCTGTCATGAATGTCTTGTCGATGGTTGCACTTTCTGTGTCGAGCTTGAGCACCTTGTTGCGGTTGAGTGAGAACACGAAGTTGCTGCGCCACTGGAATCCGCCTTTGTCAATGTTTACAGTGTTCAATGTCATTTCGATACCGGTGTTGCGCAGAGAACCTACGTTCTTCCATGGGTTAGAAGCTGCGCCCTGTCCGTATGATCCGAGGTACTCAGGCAGAGGAATCTGCAGCAGCAGGTCCTTGGTCTTCTTGTAGTACCAGTCGAAGATAAACTCGATGCGGTTGTCAAAGAGGTTGAGGTCGAGTCCTACGTTGTATGATGTTGTAGTCTCCCATTTCAGGTCTGGGTTAGCTGTGTTGGCTGTAAGCACACCAGTTCCCCATGGCGTGGTCTTTGAAGACAGCAGAGCCATGTAAGCCCAGTCTGATACGTTCTGGTTACCTGTAGAACCCCAGCCGAGGCGGAGTTTGAGGTTGTTGATAACGTCGCTTGTGCCGGCCATGAACTTCTCGTTAGAAACTCGCCATGCAAGTGCTGCTGACGGGAACCATCCCCAGCGGTTGTTCTTTGCGAAGTGAGAACTACCGTCGCGACGCAGTGTCGCTGTGATGAGGTAGCGGTCGTCGTATGAATAGAATGCACGTCCGAAGTAAGAGAACAGAGAGTTGTCGTTCTGTGTACCTGTACCTGTTGAGGCTGTTATGTCACCTGCCGACGGGTCGTGGGCGCTGTTTGTCAGGAAGCCTGTAGCCGTGCTCACCTGTGTCTCCCAGTGAGAGTTGCTCATTTCCTGACCGAGCATAACGTTGATGCTGTGAACCTTGTTGAAGGTGTTCTGATAGGTAAGGATGTTTCTCCATGACCAGTATTTGGTGTCAGTCTTTGTCCATTTACCGGTACGTGTAGAGTTTGTCAGGGCACCGAACTCATAGTCGGGCTCATAATAATAGAACTTGTTGAGATTATAGTCTGTTGAAAGCTCTGTCTTGAAGGTGAGGCCCTTCATCAGGGTTGCCTCGAGGCTTCCGTTTATACGGAAATTCATCTTCTTGTTGTAGTTCTCTCTGATAGATGCTATGGCCACGGCATTTACAGGCATGTAAACGTCGTCCGGACCGTCGAAGCTTCCGTCAGGGCTGGTAACAGCTACTGAAGGCTGCTGGAGCAGGGCGTTCATGATGACGTTGTTGTCGGCACCTACTTCCTGCTTTGAGTCAGTCAGTGAGAAGCTCAGGCTGGCCTTGAGCCATTTCTTCACCTGTGCGTCAGTGTTGCCGCGCAGAGTAAGACGCTTGAAGCCTGAACCTATGGCTATACCGTCCTGGTTCATGTATCCTCCGCTTATTGCGTATGTCGCATTCTGTGTTCCGCCCGTAACAGATATGTTGTGGCTTGTCATCAGAGCGAGAGTTGCGGAACAGGGCGTCCTGCCAGTCGGTTCCTTCGCCAAGAGCGTCGGGATTTACGAATGCGTCGTTATATTCAACGATGCCCTCTTCGGCGCGTGCGTTGTGGTGTATGGCATACTCACGCAGGTTCATCATGTCGAGCTTCTTTGCCATTTCCTGCCAGCCGATGTATCCGTCGTAGGTTATAGTGGCTTCGCCAGACTTACCTCTCTTTGTGGTAATCATGATAACACCGTTAGACGCTCTTGCACCATAGATGGCTGTTGCAGAGGCATCCTTGAGCACGTCCATTGACACGATGTCGCTCGGGTTGATGCTGGCAAGCGGGTTGTTACTTGACAAGGGGTCGTTGCTGTCTGCTCCTTGTGCGTCAACCACAACACCGTCGATGACGAATATAGGCTGGTTGGTTGCATTAAGAGAGTTGACACCACGTATGCGGATACTTGTATTGGCACCAGGAGTACCTGAGTTTGCCTGAATCTGCACACCTGCAGCACGTCCCTGCAGCACCTGGTCGATACTTGTAGACACGGTCTGCTCTATGGCCTTGTCGTTGATTGACACCATAGAACCTGTTACGTCTGATCTCTTCATCGTTCCGTAACCGATGGCCACAACCTCGTCAAGCATCTTTGAGTTTGGTTCGAGCTTTACGTTTACTTCTTTCTGATTTGTAACCTTTACCTCCTTGTCGGCATATCCGAGGTAGGTGAACGTTACGACTGATCCGGGACTTACCTTTAATGTGTATTTTCCGTCAAGGTCAGTTATTGCACCTGTGGTCGACCCCTTAACCTTTACTGTTGCTCCGATGATAGGGCCGTCGTCATCGGTAACAAGACCCGTGATGGTTACTGTGTTCTGTGCAAATGCCCAAATAGGGAAAATGCTCATCAGAATCAGTAAGCCCAGAGTCTTACATGCTTCTTTTGCGCGTTTCATGATTAATTGTTTAAAATTGTTTGAATTTGGTAAAGTTTTCAACGCCACAAAAGTATGAATTTATGTTTAAAAGTGTATTAATTAATGTTTCAGCAACGTTTCTTAATGTTGCAGACGTGCTGATTTGTGTCGTTTTAGCGGCTTTTTACTCTTTTTTTTGTGTTTTCTTGTTAATAATATGATTTTTTATCTATTTTTCATGTAGGCTGGTCATATTTTATAGTTATATGATTTTGACCGTTGTTTACGCATGCTGATTGTTTCTATATGTTAAAAATATTCTTTGCGACAGCCATGTTTTTTTGCCGTTTTCCGGTTATTGTGTGTTCTGTCTATGCTGTGCTTTGTAACATGAAATATGTAGGGATGTGCGTTTTTTCTGTTGTCTTTTTTGAGTAAAAACCGCATGCCTCTTACGCTTTTACGCCTGCCGTTGTCAGGCTCATGTCCATGCCTGCGTGGTTGTGTTTTTACGTTTTGTTCATGCTTATTCCTGCATGCAATAATGACCACTCTTTATTTCGAATGACAAAACTCTATGGTTTTTGCATAAAAAAGCGGTCACTTTTGCATCAAAAGTGGCCCGTTTACGACACGTAAACCGGCCACTAACAGTTCGAAACACAATAGCTATTGTTTGATTAATAATTTTCTTGCAGAATAACGTTTGATGTTTAAAATGTAACAGAAACAGGCGTAAATGGTTATAATTTTTACGCCTGTTTTTAGATGCCGCCCGAAAAAGCCTTTTATCCGCCTGTGCAGTGATTACGCAACAGCATTGAATTGCTGCATCAGTCAGGTTAGAGTTGAAGGTAAGGGGTATAATATAATAAGGTGTACGGGGCAATCGTCTGACGGGGCATGACCGATAGGGCATAAAAAATACTCTATATTCGCCCTTCAGGATGTCCTTATGGCGTATATAGAGTATTTTTCTGTCGGCCGCTTGCAGGCCTTATTTTTATTGTGAAGCCTTAACCATCTTTGTCTGACGGCAGACTCTGCAGCCTTTTTTAAATTTGCTTGGCTGTTCCCCTTGTCAATACTTATACAGCTTGACGTGCAGAATCTTATATTCGCCTACAGATATGCGGGCGTGGCGTCCCTGATGGCTTTGGTCTCCGTTTTCTCTTCTCAGATATTTCAGCGTTCCGTCTTTGTTTATTGCCACCTCATCCACGTAGCCTATGCCTGCACGCATTCCTTTAAATTTAGGCTGCGCTTCGTTCTGCGTGCCCGTGTTTTGGCCATTCTGGGCAAATCCGTCTTCGCCCAGTATCTTTTTTTCTTCTTGTTCCTTCTCGCTGTTTGTCGTAAATTCTACAACGATGCCGTTGCCGGCTATGATGTAGTCCATGTCTGCCAGCTTTATTATAATGCCTCCGCCTTCGGGCCATTCAGAGCCGTCGGTGGCGCGAGGATCCCATGGCAGTGTGAAGTTGTGGCGGCATGTCAGCGTGATGTCGCCGTCTACGATGACGCGTTCGCGGTCGTTGCCGTCAAAGAGCAGTCCGTGTGTCAGGCCCTTGCCCTGATATTTCAGCAGCAGCGGCGACAGCTCTTCCAGCATGGCGTAGCTCTCCTTTATGCTCTTGTGGTCGTCGGCAGAGCCATGGTCTATGTCGAACGGTGAGAAGCCTATGGCGTCGTGCTCGCCAAAGGCGTACAGCGCACGCACACCACTGTTGCGGCAGAAGCGCGACTCTGGTATAAACAGCGGATTTTCGGGCTGCTTGTACTGGTCGGCCCAGCTCTTGAAGCCTGTGTCGTAGATGTCAGGAGCAAGGATGTCTATGCTGGGTGCGGCGCAGTGCCACAGGTCTACAAGGTGTGCAAGCGGCCCTGCCGACGGATATTCGCCCGGCTTGCGTCCGCGGCTGTTGAGCGCGGCG
>ENA-OPSC01001277-OPSC01001277.1-human-gut-metagenome-genome-assembly--contig:-NODE-1277-length-11930-cov-2.518737_pt1 | contig 11930 bp, 9 predicted proteins | sample MGYA00241800_ERZ501891 | MGnify/ENA primary metagenome ERZ501891 (study PRJEB25962, sample SAMEA2042407) | human gut metagenome | biome: human gut; feature: human-associated habitat; material: faeces...
CGCCGGCATGCAGCAGCAGACGTCTGTCTGAGGCAAGCCACTCGTCGAAGCTCTTGCCGTCTGAACTTTCGGCATAACAGGCCTCCAGCAGCCATGTTGAGCCGCCGCCCGAACCGAGCTTATGCCCTATGGGGTCGTTGGTGCAGAACCATTCGCTGCGGTCGTGTCCGGTAACATCATGAAAACAGTTTACCAGATTTGGCGGCAATGACAAAAGCTTTTTCATTTAACCTTCCCTTTCTTTTTCATTTCAATATATACAACAAACAGAAGTGCCAGAATAAGTACGGCATAAGCTATATATGCTATAGTCTCGGTTGTGCTGACAGACTTAGGATAGAACATCAGTTCTACGTTGTGCTTGCCCGGTGCGACATTGATGGCACGCAACAGATAGTTGACACGTCCGAGCTCAACGGGGTTGCCGTCGACTGTGGCTGTCCAGCCGGGATAATATAGGTTGGAGTACACTATCACACCGCCGGCATCAGAGCTTACGCTATACTTCAGGTGGTTAGAAGAATATGATGTGAGCTTGACAACCGACACACCACCCTGCTTCTTGGCATCCTTCAGCTGACTCTTAAACTTGGCGTCGGCCACTGCCTCATGGCGCAGGTCAATCTTTCCAACTCGGTCTATTTCGTCGTTGGCGCTGTTTACATAGGTTATACGGTCTACAAACCATGCATTGCCGTAAGCATACGGATTCTTCAAAGGCACGGTCTGTCCGCTCTGAAGCGGGAATATGAAATATCTTGCGTTGAGCATGTTGAGCACCGGATAGATGCTGTCGCCGTTGATCTTGGTCATGTCGCCGCCGGCCTCAGCCACTGCGGGCACAAGCTTCTGCATCTCAGGAGCGATGTAGGCGTCTATCATGTCCTGATAACGGCGTAACTTGGCGGCGTGGTATCCGCCTATGCTGTTGTGATAGTAAGAAGTTTCGTTCTCGTTGAACGTGTTAGAGGCAAGGTTGAGCACACGGTAACTGCCGAAGTCGGTCTTGTCCTGAAGGATAATCTTGTCGGTCTCGGTCATCTCTATCGGTGCCTCGCGCTCACTCTTGTTGACAAACATGTCGTTGTTGAGGTAGCGCTTGTTGACCTGCCACATATCAACAAGACAGAGAACTATCAGCGCTCCCACCATGTATTCTGTCTTCAGTTTCTTTGCCTTATAGAGCAGCAGGCAGAGAGTGCCGATGACGATGATGAAGAACGAGCGCCAGCAGTCGGCAGTGAACATGGCGATACGCATCTCGCGCAGATTGGCGAGCAGCGGATTAAGATAGTCGGCCGGTATCTGCTGCAATGCCCTCATCTCTTCAGACGAAATGAAGTCTGAGAAGAACATTGTAGGCATAACGGCAAACAACAGGGCAATGCCGCCGGTGAGGGCAAAGCTTGCATAAACGTATTTTATCTTTTGAGTAAGGATTTCAGGCTCGTCGACAATCTTCTTCAATGCAAGCATTGCCAACAGAGGTATAGTAAACTCGGCAATGACAAGTATCGACGCCACCGTGCGGAACTTTGAGTACATCGGGATATAGTCGATAAAGAAGTCGGTGAACGGCATGAAGTTCTTACCCCATGACAGCAGTATAGAAAGCACCGTTGCGGCAAGCAGGGCCCACTTCATAGGTCCCTTAACGATAAACAGGCCTAAGACGAACAGCATGAGCACGAATGCCCCGACGTAAACGGGGCCGCTAGTTCCGGGCTGTTCACCCCAGTACTGTCCGAGCTGCTGATATATATCTATAAAGTTGTTGTCGGCATGTTCCATTGCAGTCTTGTTCTGTGCCAAAGGCATTGATGCGCCACCCTTGGTGTTGGGCACGAGCAGAGTCCATGTCTCGCCTATGCCGTAGCTCCACTGCGTTATATAGTCGCGGTCGAGTCCGCTGCTTGTCTGGTTTGCAGTGTTCTTTTTCACCAGTTCGCTCTTGCCGCGCATCGACTCCTGGCTGTACTCCCATGTGTGATAAAGGTTGCTCAGGTTGATGCATATACCTATTATGGCACCGGCAGCACACACAGCCGTGGCCTTTCCGAAATGAGCCAGTTTGTGGTTACGGATGGCATCAACGAGATAGGCAATGACCATAAACAGGATGACAAACAGGAAATAATACGTCATCTGCACGTGGTTGGCGTTGACCTCAAAGGCCGTAAACAGCGCCGTGACAATGAGTCCCCACAGGTATTTGCCCCTGTAGGCAAGCACCACGCCGGCTATCATAGGCGGGAGATATGCCAGAGCCATAACCTTCCAGATATGTCCTGCGGCTATGATTATGAAGAAATAGCTCGAGAAGGCCCATATTATGGAGCCCAAAGCCGCCAGCGACTGGCGGAAATCGAACGCACGAAGAAGGATATAGAATCCCAGCAGATAAGCAAAGACATACCACACGTTCTCAGGAAGGAAAAGATGATAAGCCTTTACGACCTGGCCCAGTCCGTCGGTGCTGCTGTATGAAGGCGCCGTCTGATATGTCGGCATGCCGCTGAACACGGAGTTCATCCAGCGAGTCTGCTCTCCGGTTTTCTCCCTGTGTTCTGACAGTTCTCGCCCGAGGCCCTTGCTTGCAGCCGAGTCGTGGCGGAAAAGAATCTTTCCTTCAATATCAGCAGGAAAGAAGTATGCGAAAGAAATAGCCGCGAACAGCAATATGACCAGCACGTCGGGCAGGTATTGTTTCCATGTTTTCATTGATACTTACGTTTTTAAATTAAATCTGAGTGCAAAAATACACAAAATTCATGACATCAGTCAACTCTTTGCGTAAAATTAAGATGTATTCGTTGCTTGCTACCGGCATGGCGCCATATCAGCATTAATGTCACTTTATTTTTTCCGTCGCCCTAAACGGCACGGCAGGCAAACCTGCACCATTGCACAGATTGGGCTGCGAGCTGTCGCTCCAGCAATAACGCACCGTCACGGGTCTTGCCATATTCGTTTTTGAACTTAGCACAACCTTATTCCCTACAATCTGGGCTTTGGCCGTGTTGTAGCGGTTCTTTGTGTTTTTCAGTTTGAAGTTGTCGGGCATCTTTCCGTCACGTGTCTTCAGGCCGTCAGCGTTTTCGAATGTCAATATGACTTTATCGCCTTCAACTTCCATGCTTTTAAATGTAGGTCCCGAACTTACGACATCTCGCCCATAGGTCTTATTTAAGGCAAGCAGGGCCAGGCGCTTTCCGACTATCCATTTATATGGCGGATGTATATCTTTAAGATTATCCACCAGATCATTAATAACAATCATACCCGTATGGGGAACATCAAGACAAGACGCCTGCTCCTCCCAAAATTTAGGAAGGGCATCCCACGGCAATCCGTTCTCATCGCCCTTGCGGTCTGAATAGAGATAAGGTGCCAGCTGGACGAAATAAAACGGCATGGCGTCATCATGCCAAGCCTTTCGCCAGCCGTCAATCAGCGCACGCTGCTTGACATCATACCCTACGCCTCTTTGGTCCAGGACATTTGCCTCGCCCTGATACCACAGAAATCCGCGCATAGAGAATGGAGCCAGCGGAGCTATCATCGTGCGGTAATGATCGGCAACAGGCAGACCATAATAGCTGCCGTTGGCGTATCCATCATTCAACTGCGACGAGCCCTTGAACGCTTCTTCAGGCATCCACGACTCAATCATAGATCCTCCCCACGACGAGGATATCAGTCCGACTGGTACGTCAAGACTGTCGGACAGATTCTTTGCAAAGAAATATCCTGCGGCAGAAACAGGGGCAAGACTTTCTTCTGACAGCATCTTCCATCCGGCAGTAGGCAGTATCTCGCCATTATTTGAACACTCTACATACATTGTGCGTATTATCTGACTGTCTGCCGCCTTAAATTCCTTATACAGCACCTCCGGGTCGCCTTTCTTTGGGCGGGCATGGTGCGGGTGGTTATTCATGGAATATTCCATGTTTGACTGTCCTGAGGCGAGCCACACTTCGCCAACAAGAATATTGCTTAGCACAATTTTTCCTGACCTTGAACTTACCACAAGTTTTTGCGGTTTCTTAGTAGCGCTCACTGCTTTAAGCACGGCAATCCATTCACCGTTGGCATCGGCTACCGTACTGGATCTCTGAGACATAAAACTTATTTTTATATTCTCGCCGGCAGGAGCCTTTCCCCATACATATACTGGCTTTTCCTGCTGTATCACCATATTATCAGTAAATACCGGTGCCACGGTAATATCGGCAAAAACATACAACGGCAATAGCGACAGCGCTATTATCAATAATTTATAGACTTTAACCATAAGAGGATGTAAAATATGATTTGTTTTCAAGTACGCAAAAGTAATATTTTTTCAACTACTCCGCATCATTCTTAATAACTTTTTAGCGCAGTCCGGCCTTAACGGCACTCTGAAAGAAACAAAATTCATATATTTTGCACATATTCGGACCCCGTCAAGCTGTTTTTTCCTATATAAGTATTATCTTTGCCAAGAGCGTTGTTCTGGCATACAGTAACGCGTTATTATAGGTTACATTATTTTAAAACTAATATTTATGAGAACGTCATTATTACACAGGATATCAATGGCATTGATATTCGCATTTGCCGCATTAAATGTTTATGCCGGAATTAATTCAGGAGACGAGCCGTATGAGTTTGAAGAGGGCCTTAGTGATGGAGGTACTTATTATTACAGGACAAAAGATCTTGAATTTAAGGCATCCAACACTGAAGAAATTGTACTTGGAGGTCTTCAGCTTCTGTATAAAAAAGGAATATATCCGGTAATCTCAATAAGGATTGCAGGCTTTGAACAGAGTCTGATAGATCTTGGAAAAAAAACGCGCAGATATGAAGACAAGGCTATATTTAACCAAACACTGACGCTGACGCTTACAAACGGCGAAGTGATAAGTACATACGAGGCAGGAGTGTCTGATGTCCTGAAAAAAGAATTTGAAGACGCAGAGATGGCTAATCTAGGAATACAAGCGTCGGTATCTGATCTTTCGAGCAGCCGCAGCGACTTTTCCTCCATGTCATCAAGTAACCGTATAAGCCACGTGATACAGCAGCTTACGACCTTCAACATAAAAAAAATCGTAATATCAGGCATAACACTCGACGTGTCGACAAAATCAGCCCCTACATATCTGGCAATGTTCAAGGCACTCGACAAAAGATTCGGCCTTAACTACCTTAAAGCACCGTCGTACAACACCTACACCAATTTGAGCGCAACGGTGAAGTCTATCACCACAGAGCATAACCTCTACCAGAACGGGCAGAAAGGAATGAATGTCAAAGTGAGCTTCGACGTGAGCGGCATGAAGGGCAAGACGGGCATCTGCGTAGCCTACTTCTACTTCGAAAACGGAACGGCTCTGAACGACTACAACAAACATTATTACACTACCGACGGCAAGGTGTCGTCTTCAACAAAATATACGCCGGGGTGGGACAACACGACATACACCGACCTAAAAATCTTCATACCCTACAGCGAACTTCATCTAGGAAGCGGCAAGTCGCACCTGAAGGCCAAGGTTGAAATATTCGACAACAACAACCGCAGCATAGCCAGTGGACCTACTTCAACTACACCTATCCCTGATGCGCCCGCCACACATTCTAAGAGATTTTTTGCATCCTATAAGCCGGCGGCACGCTGATATGTCGCAAATTCTTTATATCTTTGCCACATAAAACAACAGCATAAAGATGAAAATAGGAATAATAGTGGCAATGGACAAGGAGTTTGTGCAGCTTAAGGCACTGCTCGAGAACGCCACAATGGAGCAACACCACAAGAAAGACTTCGCCGTGGGTAACATCGGCGACAAGGACATCGTTATACAGAAATGCGGCATCGGTAAGGTAAACTCTGCCATAGGTGCCGTGGAAATGATAAACAACTATGCCCCCGACCTGGTGATATCTACCGGAGTGGCTGGCGGAGCCGACGTAGAGATGAACGTAACGGACGTCATCGTGGGCACGTCATATTGCTATCACGACGCCTACTGCGGCAGCGAGTGCAGCTTCGGGCAAATCATCGGAATGCCGCCTGCATTTACGGCACCCAAAGACCTCGTAGAAAAAGCAGTATCCCTGAGCGGCGAGACAAAGATTCATGCCGGACTGATTGTCAGCGGCGAATGGTTTGTCGACTCACGCGAGAAGATGCAGGGCATACTCGACAACTTTCCCAAGGCCAAGGCCGTCGACATGGAGAGCTGCTCTATAGCGCAGACCTGCCACATATACGGAGTGCCGTTCGTAAGTTTCCGCATAATCAGCGACATACCGCTTAAGGACAACAAGGCGTCGCAATACTTCGACTTCTGGGCAAGACTTGCCGAAAAGTCGTTCAACGTTACCAAAGAATTTCTTAAAGTAATATAAGCAATGAGTTACTGAGATGTCAAGGAGCGACGCATTTGCCAGAATATCCTCAAAAGCCGGACAACAAAGAAATACAACAAAACATTTGTCTTAACTCCTTAACACCCTAACTCCCTAACTTCTAAAAAGATGAAAAAGATTCCAAGTTTTACAATCGACCACAACCGCCTGTTGCGCGGAATATACGTATCACGCAAGGACAGCGTAGGCGGAGAGACCGTCACCACATTTGACATACGCATGAAGGAGCCTAACCGCGAACCTGTTGTTCACGCCGGCGCACTCCACACCATTGAACATCTGGCTGCAACCTATCTGCGCAACGACCCGGAATGGAAAGACCGCATAATCTACTGGGGGCCGATGGGATGTCTGACGGGCAACTATCTGCTCATGCGCGGCGACCTTGAACCGAAGGACATCGTGGGACTGATGCAAAAGACATTCAAATTTGTTGCTGACTTTGAAGGCGAGATACCGGGAGCTGCTCCGAAGGACTGCGGCAACTGGCTGCTGCACGACCTGCCCATGGCACGATGGGAGGCACGCAAGTTCCTGACAGAAGTGCTTGAGGTTATCAAAGACGAGAACATGAATTATCCCGGCTGACATACCACTGTTATTTAAAATAAGTTAAATCATGTCACATCAGCAATGCGCTTGCGTACTAAAATCAGAATAAGACACAAAACAGCATTGCGTATGAAAAGACACAGAATAATAACGACTGCGCTTGCGGCAGCCATGACAGTTGCCGCAGCGCATGCTCAGACAGACACGCTGAAAGTTGACACCACATACAACCTTGGCGAAGTTATGGTTAATGGTATGCGAGTGATAAGCAAGGTAGACCGCCAAATACTGCTGCCGACATCAACAATGAAGAAGCACTCATCGAACGGATACGATCTGCTGAGCAAGATGACGCTCAACGGTATAATGACCGACCCGATTAAGCAGGAAATTAAATCACTGAAAGGCGGAAGCGTGCAGGTACGCATAAATGACGTTAAAGCCAATCAACAGGACATAACAGCACTGAGACCTGACGAGGTTGTAAGGGTTGAATATATCGACAATCCCGGAGTGAGATATTCAGACGGCAGCATGGACGCTGTAATTAACTTTGTCGTAAAGAGAAGATATGCGGGATATGTCGGCGGGTTAGGAACGATGCAGGCCTTCACTACCGGCTTCAACAACAGTAATGCTTACTTTAAGTATAACTACAAGAAATCGGAGTTCAGCATATACTACAACTTCAGCTACCGCGGCTACGACGAGCGCAAGGTGGACAGCGAAAACACATATTTCTTTCCTGACGGAACGCAGCGCCAACGCCAATATTTAGGGTACAACACCAACTTCATGTACACCTTTAATACGGTCCAGCTGGGCTACAACCTTGCCGAACCTGACAAATATACCCTGAACATCAGCCTCAACTATAATCAATACAACAACCCGAACTCAGGTTCAAATCAGCTGGCAAAAGAGACATCAATGCCAGACTTGTATCTGTATAACAAGAGTAAGAACAAAATGTACACCCCGTCGCTCGACATCTACTGGTCGCTGAACCTACCTAAAAAACAGAACATAACGGCCAATGTAGTAGGAACTTACATCGGCACCGACTACAAATATATGTCGCGCAACTATCTCTTCAACCAGTCGCCTGAGCAATCGATGCAGGCTGACCCGGTGAATGACTACAGCTATTCTACCACGGGCCGCAAATATTCGCTTATCAGCGAGGCTATATATACGAAGGAATTCAAGAACAAAGTGTTCTCGGCCGGAGGCGAATACACCGTAAGCCACACGGACAACGACTACACAGGAGCGGTGAACACGGACGCCATACTCAACTCAGACAATCTTTATCTCTTTGCACAGCTACAGGGAAAACTCGGCATATTCAACTATCAGGTTGGCCTCGGTGCAAACTATCTTGCCATTCATCAGGGCGACATTGGATTCAACAAGTGGACACTGCGCCCGCAGTTAAGTCTTTCGACCAAAATAACAGATAATCTGTTTGTAAGATACTCAGGACGAATAAGCCAGCGTTCGCCTTCGCTCTCGCAACTGAGCGACGTAAGAAACCAGAGCGACGAACTTAACGCAAGCGACGGAAACACAGGACTGAAGCCTTACACTGGATACAGCAACAGTCTTATGCTAAGCTGGAACCGTCCGCTTTTTAACTTCCAGTTGTACGGAAGCTGGTATTATGCGCCCGACATCATCATGACATCTTATATTCCTGAGCTGCAGGACGACGGTACATATCTGCTCATCAGCAAGCCGGAAAACCAGAAGAGCTTCAGTCAGAAGTCTCTCACTGCTTACTTCACTCTGCACGCCATTAAGGACATTCTCAACATTTCACTCTATGGCGACTATTCCAACTACAACAGCCGCGGACTTGACTACTCTCACAATTACCGCTCATGGCGCTGGGGCGGATACGCCAACCTTATGCTGGGCAGATGGAATGTTTCAGCAAGTTTCTACACCGCACCGAAAAGCTATTTTGCCGAATCTATGAGCACGGGCGAAAACCAGTCGAACTTCAGCGTCAGCTATAAATATAAAGACCTCAAAGTGGGACTTGGAGTTTTGCTGCTCGGCTATGCACAAGGTTTCGACTATGTGGGCAAGACAGACAGCAAGTATCTGCAGAGCACTACGCATACATATATCAAGGACAACGGTAACATGATTTACTTAACGCTGTCGTACAACTTCAGCCACGGACGCAAATATCAGACAGAGCGTAAGAAACTCAATAATTCAGACAACGATAATGGTATCAGGTAAAAATTTATTCAGAAAAATTCTGCAAGCCTTTAAAGGCAAGACGGAAGAAAGGCCGCAACAGGAGGAAAGCGGCCATGCAGACAGCCACAATGCAATGAGCAACAGCGGCGACGGCAACTATGTAAGAATAATCGATGATGGCGACGGTGTGATAAACGTGCTGCTCGAAGTGGAACACGACAAGGTGCTTGAGCTTGGCGATAGATTGGGCGAAATAAACGAAGCGGCCTACATGAACGGATATAACTGGGACGCCCTGATAAGGCATTATCTCAAGAACAACGCACCCGACATACTCGAGGCAATGGACACCGATCCTGAGGCAGGCCTCTATGATGCATACTTCAAGGAGAGCGACGCCAACCGCGACAAGGCCAAGCGACTTGCCGACATGCTGACCTCACTGATTGACAACGAACAGGAGCTTTGCAGGATAGTGAGGGAAGAAAGCGACAAGATAAACTGGGGGTAATTATTTTCTCTACAATTAGCTTTCCCACGGCAAAGGGTTCATACAAATACAAAGAATGCAGACAGGGCGCACATTCAGTGTGTCTTCAGTCTGCATTCTTTGCATTTATCTAAAGCCACATTAGGATTTGCAGCTATATCAAAATAATTGGCAAAGTTGACAACATACATTCCTGTCAGGCTGTGCACCCCGTGCGCCGCCTGCGCCATATCACGGTCTGCGCCAGTCCTCTTACAGCCACAAACGCTATGAACGCAAGCCACAGTCCATGGTTGGCCATCGTGAAGCGAAGAGAATAATAAAGGACGAAAAACGTTACGGCTGCAAGAAACATCGACTGAAGCATGCCGCGCGTCATGGTGCAGCCAATGAACACACCGTCCCATACAAACGCCGCCATGCCGGCAACAGGTATTGCCAATGCCCAGTAATAATACTCATGCGAAGCTGTCACCACAGAAGGCTCATCTGTAAGCAACGAGAGAAAGGCGTCGCCGCCTATGCCATAAACCAGCGTGAAGCCTACTGCCATACCGGCTCCCCACCAGAACAGGCGGCGCACCGTGGAGCCAAGAGCCTCCTGATTGCGCGCCCCGTAAAACTTGCCGCTCAAAGCCTCACCTGCATAGGCAAAGCCGTCCATAACGTAAGAGAACAGCATATAGAACTGCATGAGCAGAGTGTTAACCGCCAACACTACCTCACCCTGCCACGAACCGGCGGAAGTGAAAAACAGCATTACGGCAACCATGCACAGCGTGCGCAAAAAGATGTCGCGGTTTACCTTGAAGAAATGCGCCATTGCGTCGCGCCGCCATACGCCTTGCCATGAGAAATAACGCCTCAGACGGCGATAATTTACGAAGCAAAGCAGCAGTGCCATCATGAAACCGCCCCATTGGGCAATGAGCGTGCCCAGGGCAACGCCTTCAACCTTAAGTCCGAGGCCGAACACAAGCAGCGTGCTCGCCCCTATGTTTATTATATTCTGCGTTATGGCTATAAACATTGGCACGCGCGAATTCTGCATGCCTATGTACCATCCCGACAGACTGAACAGGCCGAGCATGGCAGGAGCGCCCCATATAAGTATGTTGAAATATATCGAAGCAAGCCTTCTTACCTCGGCAGGCGGCTGCATCACGAGCATTGATGCCTCGCGCAGCGGCACCTGCAGCACGATGAGCGCCAAGGCAACCGCCATGGCTATACCCAAAGAACGGCAGAGCATACGCACCGTTTCGGTAAGGTCGCGCCTGCCGAGAGCCTGCCCAGTCAGTCCGCTAGTACCCATGCGCAGGAATCCGAATATCCAGTAAATCACATTGAACGTCATGCCGCCCACGGCTATTGCACCTATATACGATGCTGCACCGAGGTGGCCCACTATGGTTACGTCAACCAGTCCCAGCAGCGGCACGGTGATGTTGCTCACTATTGCCGGCAGGGCTATGTTGAGTATCTGTCTGTTTCTGTTATCCATCGTTGTCTGTTTTCTGCCCTCATGCACCCATGCAGTCCGTTCTGCCGTATGTGCCAGAGAATAATGTTTTATATTGATATTTACAGCTTTCGGGCTGCAAAGTTACTCAAAAAAACATTAATGCGCAACGAACCGGGCATAATGCTATTTCTGCTCTATGCTTACGCGGCCGTCGGCGTATCTGAACTGTGCCACGCCAAGGTCGTTAAGCGCCTGAAGGACGTCTGCCAAAGAAACCGACCGGGGGAAGTTGAAGTGAATTCGGACAGAAAGCAGACTGCGCGAATGGAACACAATGCCTACGTTATACCATGATCCTATGTCGTTCATAACATCCTCGAGCCGCGAATCGTCGAAACAGAACTCACCGTGAGTCCATCCTCCGGCAGCTGCAATGTCAGCCTTTTCCACCTTAATGTCACCCTTATCGTCGACAACGGCCTGATGTCCGGGACTAAGCATCCTGCCCTTGCCGCCGTCTTCACTACTTACACTGACACAGCCTTTAAGCAACACCACCGAACTTGCACTGCCATGATAAGAACGGACATAGAACACCGTGCCGAGCACCTTCGTACTCATATTTCCGCTCTTCACGACAAACGGTCTGCCGGCATCATGCCTGACGCTGAAGCGTGCCTGTCCTGTAAGTTCAACCTCCCTGACGCCATTATGCCCAAAATCAGAAGGATATTCAAGACGAGAGCCTGAACCAAGCATTACGCGGGAACCGTCGGGAAGAAG
>ENA-OPSC01001278-OPSC01001278.1-human-gut-metagenome-genome-assembly--contig:-NODE-1278-length-11929-cov-1.513475_pt1 | contig 11929 bp, 10 predicted proteins | sample MGYA00241800_ERZ501891 | MGnify/ENA primary metagenome ERZ501891 (study PRJEB25962, sample SAMEA2042407) | human gut metagenome | biome: human gut; feature: human-associated habitat; material: faeces...
CTTGAAATTTGTAAGCAGTATATGATCGATGAGTTGCGTATTGCGGCATCGAAAATGACAGAGATCACAGGACGGAAAGTAACTGACTTAGGGTTGCAGGATGCGATGTATTTATACAACGATCATCGTGCGGCTATGCGTGAGTTTTCACTCGTTGCAGGAGATCATCTTGATGTTGTTACGCCATTGGTTCGGCGGAATGTATTCAAGAGTGCGCGTTTTATGGATAAAGCGGAGCATTTGGAACTAGTAAAAGAATTCATTGTTCAACTTAAAGCTCAGCCCGTATATGAATTCAAAGGAATTCGAGCTATCGCAACGGGAATCATTATTGACAGTGAAGATATTTTAAAAACTTTTGAGGAAAACAATATTGGCATTGTCGGTGACGATATTGTTGCTGAATCAAAACTGTACGAAACCGATATTAAAAACGGCATCGACTTGTATTATCAGCTGGCTCAACAGTGGTGCGACCGACGTGGATGTTCGATTTTGGAAGATTATCATAAAGAGCGTGGGCCTATGTTGGTTGATATGGCTCCCTCACGAACGTAAAGCCGACGGGGTTATTGTTTGCTCTTTGAAATTCTGTGAACCAGAAGCATACGACTATCCCATTATTCGTCGTGTGTTTGCTGAAGAACAATTGCCTGAGCTTCGTATCGAAATAGAAAACACCTATTCCATGAACGAACAGGTAGCAACGCGCATTCAGGCTTTTCGTGAGATGTTGGGAAAGTAATTACTTGTGACGCAATCCATCTTCGCTAATTGAGATGAGAGGGATAGAGCTATGGAAAATCAAAAGAAACCTTTAGAGGGTGTAAAAGTTTTAGAATTGGCGCAATTTATGGTTGGCCCGGTTGCATGTCGAATTTTGGGAGAATGGGGCGCTGACGTTATTAAACTCGAGCGCTTTAAGGGTGACCACCAGCGCGTTATGGGCTATCTCAATAATTTTCCGGGAGAGCCCGAAGATAATCCAGCTTTTGATACGGTGAATTTAAACAAGAAATTTGTTGGATTTAATCAGCGCGGCCCAGAGGCAAACGAAATAATTGACAACATGTTAGCCGAAGCTGATGTATTTGTGACTAACTATCGAAATCCAGTATTAAAGGCTATGGGTCTTGATTATGAGACTCTGCATGAAAAGTATCCTCGTTTGGTGTATGGGCAGGTAACTGGTTACGGCAATGCAGGCAAGGATAAAGATGAACCCGGTTATGATACTGTTTCTTGGGGTGCTCGTGGTGGTTTGATTGGCACTATGCAGCAGGAAGATAATCCGCCGATTAATATTGTTCCTTCACTTGGTGATTTTATTTGCGGCATGGTTTTGGCGGGTGGCATTGCAGGGGCTGTAGCTGGCCAAGCGCTTCATGGTCAGGGCGATAAGGTGACAGTAAGTCTTTATGGCTTGGGTATCTATGGTATGGGCTGGCCCATTATGGGCATTGAGCATAATGAAAAGCCAGTGTGGCCGAGCAACCGTCGTGAGGTAGCAACTCCTGCTATCAATATCTATCCCACTTCCGACAATGCATGGTTCCTTCTTTCGTGTCCTGATTGGGGAACCTATTACGATCGTATCGTAACCACGATTGGTCGAGAGGATCTTGTCGATCGGATGGAATACCATAATGCAAAAATTATGCAGGATCGTGGATTGGTAACTGAGTTTATTGATTTACTGGATGTTGAGTTCAAAAAGCATCCCTATGCGTATTGGAAAGAAAAGTTCGACGCTATCGAAGTACCTATTCAAAAGTGTAATCACTTTGAAGATATATACAACGATCAACAAGCTTGGGATGCAGGGTTCTTGTACAAGTACACTACCGCTTCAGGTGCAGAGCATACGATAGCTAATACTCCGGTTCAATTTGACAGCATCGGTTTGATACCTGAGCACCGTCCGAGTCGAAGAGTCGGTGGCGATACAAGAGAAGTAATGTATCAGTTTGGTTATAGCGATGCGGATATTGATGCCATGATCGAGAGCGGCACATTGATGGATTAACCTTCCCCTAACCCTCCGGTGTTCCACTGAGCTTTTCTTGGTGGAACACCATCCCCCTAGGGTTATTAATACGAGATTTTCAGGAGAAACTCATGAAAGTTAGAATGACAGATGAAGAAGAACTGCTTGTTAATGCCTGTGATGAATTTGGCCAGCGTGTTTTGGAGCCATGGGTAGAAAAGGTTGAAAATGGCGAAAACCCCAAGGAAGTATTTCTGGAGATGGCAAAGCTAGGAATTTTGGGTGTTGCCGCTGGTGAAGAATATGACGGTATGGGCGGAACTTGGCGTATGCTTGCACTCGCTATTGAAAAAATGGCTGAATATAATGAAGCATTATGCGAATACATCTATATGGCTAACTGCAATTTTATTTTCCCATTCCTAAAGTATGGAACCGAAGAGCAGAAGCGTGCCTGGATCCCTGGTGTAATTAGCGGAGAAACTCTTGGAGCTATGGCGCTTACTGAGCCCGATGCTGGATCTGACAATAATGCCATGACAACAACGGCAGTGCTCGACGGGGATGAATATGTCATTAATGGCACAAAGTGCTTTATTACTGATGCGGAAAATGCAAGCTTTTATTTGACATTTGCGGTTACAAGTCCAGCTGATGCTCCAAAAAAAGAGATTTCTGCCTTTATGGTATTTAAAGATCAGAGTAAAGGTGTCACAATTGGCAGCCCTGATAATTCGATGGGTATGCGTGGCGCACCGACGTATCCAGTTTATTACGATAATGTCCGAGTACCTAAGGAGAACCTAGTAGGCAATTTGGGTGACGGATTCAAGGTTGCTATGTGGGGTCTTAACGGTGGTCGCGTTTGTGTTGGTGCTATGGTGTGTGGTATTGCTCAACATGCCATTAATATTGCAGTCGACTATGCCTTGAATCGCCCTATGTTTGGTAAGACTTTGGCTGATTTTCAGAATACTCAGTTTGTGTTGGCAGAATGCCAAGCAAAAATTGACGCAATGTTCATTATGACTCTTGAGGCTGCGGGTAGCCTGGATGTTGGCAATGATGATTTTGCCCTCTGTAGTGAGGTAAAAATGCTCGCACCAGAATTTGCCAACGAAGTAGTGTATAAGTGCTCGCAGCTAATGGGTGGATATGGCTATACCACGGAATATCCCATGGAACGTCTTTATCGAAATGCGCGTATTTGTACCATTTTCGAAGGAGCAACTGAGGTACAAAAACACTCCATTGCAAAAGTGATGGGCTTGCGTGGAAAGAAAAGAAATTAACGCAGATTCCTGTTTCGATTGCCCGTCCTATTTCTCCTCATAGGACGGGCAATACTGTTTTTCGTTAGATATGATTTACATCAAGGAAAGAAAATGAGAATTCCTCATCAAGAGCGTTTTAGCCTTCGTTGTGCGATAAGTCATCGTCCTGCGTTTAATACGAAAAAACCCGTTTTCTATCTTTGTCCGAATTGCGGCTCGCTTTTGATTAAAACGAGTAAGACCTTAGTGGATACAGACGAAGATCTAACCATTTCGTGTTGCGGGCAAAGACTTGCTCCTTTGATTGCCCGAAAGGGGATAAACGAACCAGAAAATAATACGTCGGATCATGCGTTTACATACCGAATATTTGGCGGATTTGAACACAATGCTATTCAAATCAAGATGGGAAATGGGCTTCATCCAATGAGAGAGGATCATTGTATTGAGTGGGTATACCTTTGGACATTCCAGGGTGGACAATTAAAATATCTTCCTAAAAATACTAGGTCAATAGTCCAGTTTGCTTTTGCTGATGATGATTCGTATGGTTATTGTGATCGAGAGATATGCAAAATGGGTCATGATTTTTGCCAATTTTCGTGCAAGCGTGGTTTTGAAGTATTTGCTTACTGTACGAAGCACGGCTTGTTTTCCTTGTTGTTGGGGGATTAATAGATATTTCCAGATAAGGATCAGTTATATGACCCATATGAAAACTTAAGTAATCTTGTGCAGGTTTACGATCCGACGGCTCAGATAAGCAAAGATAGGGCTTTCTTTTTGAGTAAACTGCTCGTTGATCATTTGCAGCAAGACTGGCGTGATGTTATTTCCGAGATATCAGTACCAACATTGTATGTAGTGGGGAATCATTCTCATGCCACAACGGCTGAATGTGTCGAGTGGATGAAATCCACTATTTCAAATATTAAAGTCGTTCAATTTAATGGCGAAGACCACGGAACTCATAATTTGATGGTGAATTCTCCCGCAAAATTTAACAAGGTGGTTATTGATTTTCTTCTTGGATAAGAAGCGATTTTATGTAATGTTGCGCCCTAGTTACCTTTTGGGGCTGGGGCGCATTTTGTACTGAGAATTTGAGCATTTATTTTTAGATTATTAAAAGCTGAGTTCTTCTTCTGAGAGCGGCAAATATTGTTTAATACAGGGAGGCATACAGTGAAGTACGTAACGGACTTGGTCTTCCGCAGAACCTGGCATGCCTTCTAGCGCCCATTGTACATAGTGATAGCCCGCCCCATAGGCTTGATAATGAAGGGCAAAACGCAGGCGGTCGTCAAATACCTCTTCGCCATAATGTTCTTTAATATAGTTACGATAATAACTATATGATTGGTAAATTATGGCATCGGTAAGAGAATTTTGCCCGGTTAATTTACATGCTTCTTTGAGAAAATTACTGTACTTTTTCTGCGCATTTCGATAAACGCTGCATAGATAAGCATAGAAACCTTCGTTCTGGATAGTTTCCTTTTCACCAATGAGTGTTCTTTTGTATATCCAATACAGTAGATCGTTTTTATCTTTAAAGTGGTTATAGAACGTCTGTCTTCCTGCGCCTGCACGTTTAACAATATCCGTGACGGAAATTTTATCTAATGGTTTTTCTTCGGACAATTCTAAAAGCGATTCAGCAAGAAGTTTCTTGACGTTGATAGCCATGCTTGATCCCCTTCAATCATTAGCCTCATTTATCCAATTATAAGACAAGTGCATTTCATGCAAAATGTTCCCGTTAAAGTAATGATAGGTACAAAATGAACAATATGTCTAGATAGTGATAATTTGCTTACTACCGTCAATAATCGGACTTTCAAAAATGAATGTAGCTGTATGGAACAGCGAAAACTATCTATTCTTGAGACAGGGACAATACGGATGTTTTTTGGGGATTATGTATTAAGACCCTATTAAAGGGAGTTGAACATCTCGAATTGTCAACATGTGGACAAATTGAAGTATGGAAGAGGATAGTCGCAATGTGATCTGCCTATTTGTGGAGTTGTGGCTAAAGAAGGGAGTAGGTATGGAAAACAATGTCAGACTGAGCGAAGAAGAGCTTGAAGCGCTTCGTATGAAAATTCGTAAAGTGATTGAAGTTGATCTTGAAACGCTTTCTGACGCATGTGAAAACGACAATGTTTTTCCTGAAGAAATGTGGGAAATTGGCAAGAAAAATGATCTGTTTCGTTTGAATATTCCTACAAAGTATGGCGGAATGGGTCTTTGTTTTGAGCAATATTTCACTCTGTTGGAAGAACTGGCGCGCGGTAATGGTGGCATGCGTATGTTCTGGCATGTGGCAAATGGCTTGAGTTGGGAAATCATGTGCCAGCATGGCAATGAAGAAATGAAAAATGAGTTTCTTCCAAAGATGGCGACGGGGGACTATTTCACAGCATTTGCTCTTACTGAAAAAGACTGCGGTTCCGGTGCAGACATTCGAACGAAGGCAGAAAAAAAGGGAGACAAATGGGTGCTAAATGGCAGCAAAACCTTGATCTCTTTTACTGATATCTGCGACTCGTACTACATTATTGCCGTAACCGATGAATCAAAGCGTAAATCTGGAGGACATACTGCATTTTTTGTTCCTGCCGATAGCGAAGGCCTTCGTGTTGAAAATATGCCTCATATGATGGGATGCCGCGGTGCTGGTCACGGAGATGTGTATCTGGAGAATGTTGAAATTCCTGACGAGTATCGTTTGGGAGAAGTGGGCCAAGGTTTAACAGTATTCATGCATGCATTGGCGATCTCTCGTGCATCAATTGGTGTTTGTTTATTGGGAATGTCTCAGCGCTTTCTTGAAATGGCGGTTGCACGTGCAAAGGATCGTGTAACTTTTGGTAAGCCTATTGCCCAGCGTCAGGCTATTCAGCAGCAGTTGGCAGATATGGCAACTCAGGTTATGGCATTGCGTTTGATTGCTCATGAATGCGCAGTTCAGATTGATAATGATGTAGAAGATTTGGAAATGATCACTTCAATGCTGAAGCTTCATGGCATCGATACAGTGAAATTGGTATCGGATGGCGCGCTTGAAATTATGGGCGGAATTGGATATTTCGAAGACAACCCTTATGGGCCACTAGAACGAATGTATCGCGATGCTCGCGGTATGTGGTTGGAAGAAGGACCACGTACTGTTCAGCGCCTTACCATTGTTCGTGATGTGATTGAAAAAGGCGGAGAACTAAGGCACGGAAATTACTGCTAGGTAGCAATCCGAATGCATCAAGAGGGGTATTAACTACATTCTAGTTGTGGTTGGTGTATTCAAAAGCTGAAAATCGACATCACAAAATAATAATGCGGAATGAACCCTAGGGTGAGTTTAGAGAGGGCTCATTCCGCAGATGCTATTGTAAGGGAATAACAATGGTTGGTTCAATGAACAATTGGAAAGAGCGAGTAGAGTCTACCTGTGAAGTCCATCCGACAGCATATCTTGCGCCAGGGGTTTATCTAAAGGGCGAGGTAACTATTGGTGAGGAGTGCAGCATATGGCATAACAGCGTAATAAATGGCGATTGTTCTCCGGTGGTAATTGGAAAGCGAACCAATCTGCAGGAGCTATGTTGCGTTCATGTGGGTTTTGATGGAGTTGGTACCACTATTGGTGATGAGGTGACCGTTGGACATAGTGCAATTCTTCATGGATGCACTATTGGCGACAGATGTCTGATTGGTATGGGTGCCATTATTATGGACGGCGCGGTCGTGGGCGAAGATAGTGTTGTAGGTGCAGGAGCGGTTATTACAGAAGGAACCATTATTCCTCCTGGGAGCATTGTCGTGGGCATACCTGCAAAGATACGCGGAGAAGTAAAACCGGAGCATAAAGCGAATGCTATGCGCAGCGTTGAGCACTATATACGTCAAGCAAACGAACACCGTCTCAAAGAAGAGTCATTATAGATCTTTCGTGCTGCTGATAAAAATACTAGGTGATGACATATGATTACCGGATACGAGTGCGATGTGGCACGTAAACTTGAATACTATCAAAAGGGATACTGGTCCGAAAAAACTCTCAATGATTACTGGAATGAGCAAGTGAGAAATTATCCAGACCATGAATGCGTTTGTGATGATTTAGGCGTACGTCTGACCTTTTCTCAAGTTGATAGCCGTGCAGCAAAGCTGGCGTCTTGGCTTGATGATGTAGGAGTGCGCAACGGTGATGTAGTAGCATTCCAGCTTCCACCCTGGGCAGAGTTCTATGTGCTATATGTTGCCTGTTTAAAGGTGGGGGCGGTTTGTAGTCCTATTTCAGTTACCTTTAATAAGCAAGATTTGGTTTATGCATTAAATTTAGTGGAAGCTAAGGCATTTCTTTGCCCTACTTTTCACCATAAGACTAATTTCGAAGAGCAGATAGTGTCCATTGTGGACCAGATTCCTTCCTTGAGGCGCTGCGCGGTGGCGGTTCACGATAAAACTTGTGCGGCACGATTTGCAATTACATTTAAAGAAATCTGGGAAATCTATGATGAATACCTTGAAGAGCCTGGTAGTAATTCGGATGAAATTGCGCTTATCTTGCTGACTTCAGGTACGACGGGTAGACCAAAGGCGGCACTGTTTACCCATAATTCATTAGTGTTTTCCGCATATACATTTATTAAAAGACTTCATTTAAGCAAAAAAGATGTTCTGTTTATGCCAGCACCAATGAATCACGCAACAGGATTTAAATTTGGACTGATTACTCCAATGCTATTGGGTGGACGTGCGGTGTATCAGCACAAATTCAATGCTGATAGCGCAATTTCGCTAATAAATAAAGAGGGCGTTACTTGGTCAATGGGGGCAACTCCATTTTTGCATGATTTATTTAACTGTGCCGAATCGCAGGATCTTTCATTTGGCTCTATGAGGTTGTATGTGTGCGGAGGTGCTTCGGTCCCTAGTGCAATGGTCAAGCGAGCTCATGGTCATAATATTGCATTATGTGAGTGCTATGGATCCACTGAAAGTAGTCCTCATGTAATTGTTCCTCCTGAATATTATTTAGAGTGGAACGGTTTGTGGTCTGGTATTGCATGCGAAGGCATTGAAGTTAAGGTTGTCGATGAAACGGGAAATGAAGTAGAGGATGGGATTCAGGGAGAAGAAATTTCTCGTGGACCTCAAATGTTTAGTGGATACTATAAAAACTCGGAAGAGACATCAAAATCCTTAACAAATGATGGTTGGTTTTATAGTGGAGATCTGTGCTGTTGTGACGAAAAGGGACGAATTCGAATTACTGGAAGAAAAAAAGAAATAATAATCAGAGGTGGAGAAAATATCTCTTTAAATGAAGTAGACGAGTGCTTAACTGGTTGTCCGGGTGTTGGACCACATGCTACGGTTGGTTTGCCAGACGAGCGTATGGGCGAGCGTATTTGTACATTTATTGTTCAGGACGGAATTAATCCGCCCACTATTGACTCTATAGCGAAGTATCTTGATTCGAAGGGGGTTGCAAAGAGGTTGCGACCTGAGCGTGTTGAATTTATAGATGAAATCCCTATGACGGATTCCGGAAAAATAAAACGTCATGTTTTGTCTGACGAGCTTAAACAGAGACTTATGTAAAACATTTGGATAACAGATTGATAGTAAAAAGAAGAGAGAGCTTTTCGCTCTCTCTTCTTTTTGTTTTTCGATTCTATTTTTATATCACTGGTTAAGACTATTTGACTAATCAGTCTATTTTTGGACTGAAGGTTCGCTTTGTCTTTACATGGACAATTTATCCATATGGTCTACAACGTGACAAGCGCTTTTATTCGTCGCTTCCTTCTTTTGAGGTCGCTTTTTAGACTTTTTATAGGGGAAAGAAATATAGGAATGTAATTTTGCTTCAGGTGGGTAGAAAACCGCTAGAACAAAATTACTGATAGTAGTCGAGGGGCGTTTGTATGCGGGTTTTCGATGATATAAAAGTTTTGGATTTGTCTCGTTATTTACCTGGTGGATATGCAACTCAAGTGCTTGCTGATTTTGGTGCGGATGTTATAAAGGTTGAAGATACAGGTATGGGCGATTTTTGTCGCCATGAGATGCCTACCAAAAATGGGATGAGCTATTATTTCGCTGCATTGGGACGAAATAAACGAAGCGTGTCATTTAACCTTAAGGATAAAGACACTCTAGAAGCATTTTATAAACTAGTTAAAAAAGCCGATGTGTTAATTGAGAGCTTCAGGCCTGGTGCAACGGCGAAATTGGGTATCGATTATGGAGCATTGCATGCAATTAATCCTCGTCTGATCTATTGTTCTCTTTCTGGTTATGGGCATGATGATCCGCGGAGCTTGAAGCCGCTTCATGATATAAACATGCAGGCTCAAAGCGGATATCTTTCATTAAATGGAGGAGTGAAAGCACCTCTTCATTTATGTGATTTGGCGACTGCAATGGTTGCTTCGCAAAGTATTTTAATTGCCTTAAGGGAACGCGATCGTAGCGGAATTGGGCGTTATCTTGATATTTCCATGTTTGATTGTTTTGTCTGGTGGAATTCAATGATAGATAGCCGTTGGTCATTTTTAGGCGAAGAAATTTCTCCTCAGACTATTGCCTATCCTGATGATTGTCCTTTCTACAATATTTATGACACTAAAGATGGCGGCAAACTCTCAATTGGTCTTATTGAAGAGAAATTCTGGAATACTTTTTGCGATTTAGTAGATCATCCAGAAATTAAAGATAGGACACAGGCGGGTGTCTACGAAACAGTAAAAGAAATTATTGCCAGCAGGACTCTTAATGAATGGACAGATTGGCTCAAAGATAAAGACTTATGTATAGCTCCGGTCATTGATAAAACATCAGCTATTTGCCAGATCCTTGAGCAAGAGCCTCATACGATGGCATATCTCGATTTTCCCGTAACAGGATCTACGCTGCAAACGAATCTTCCTCACGCCATCGAAGGAGTGCGTCCTTCTTTAGAAAGTTTTAATCCTCCTCCTTTATTGGGACAAGACACCCGAGTGGTGCTTGAGGAGTTGGGGTATAGCGATGGGCTAATTGATGAACTGATTGAAAAAGGCGCAATCAGGGAAGAAAAGTAAGGCGATACCAGAGATGTGTCGCTGTAGGGAAAGGATTGGTAATGGATTTTAAGCTTACTGACGAACAGGAATTGCTTATCGAAAGCGCTCGTGAGTATGCTACTCGCTATTTCACTGATGAAGCGGTAAAGCAGGCTTACGAAGTAGACCATCACATCAGCATCGAAGCAGCTATGGCATATCGTGAAGCTGGCTTTATGTACCTTGGCCTTCCTGAAGAAGTGGGTGGAGTTCCGGTAGACAAGCTTACTCAAGTACTTTTTATTGAAAAATTGCATGAATTTACTGGTGTAAGTCTGCCATTCATGACCGACTTTAATACCATCACCGATGTAATTGAATTTGGCACTACGGAGCAGCAACAGATGATCATGGACGCTATCGAGAACATCGAAAGCACCTGTATCGCTTGCTCCGCAATTTCCGAGCCTGCTGCTGGTTCTGACAACAACGCTATGACTTGCGTAACCAAGAAGCAGCCCGACGGCACCTATATTCTCAATGGTCAGAAGACCTGGGTTACCCTTGGTGGCCTTTCTATCTACACCATGGTTGTAGCTAAGGACGAAGATCCTTCTTACGAAAACGACAAGTACTCTCTGTGGCTTGTTCCTAATGACACTCCTGGCTTTACGGTTGCTCACCTCGAAAAGGTTGGTCAGCAGGCAATTCCTTTCGTAGACCAGTTCTTCGACAACGTAGTACTCACCGAGGATATGCGTCTTGGCGAGCCTGGCATGGGCTGGAAGCTTTTGATGAAGAAGCTCGAGTTTGAACGCTGCTTGGTTGTTGCTTCTTCTTTGGGTCTTGCACAGGCTGCACTGAATGATGCTGGTGCTTATGCTTCTGAACGTATCGCATTCAAGAAGCCAATCGCACATCAGACCCAGATTCAGGAGCACCTCTGCGAGATGGAAAACATCATCCAAAACGTACGTATGCGCCTGTATCAGGTAGTAGACATGATTGATCGTGGCGAATCCACTCGTCTGGAATCTGCTCTGCTCAAGGGTTATGCCTGTCGTTCACTTACTCGTGTTGCTGATTTAGCTATGGCGATTTATGCCGCTATTGGTTACACCAAGGAAATTCGCGTTGGCCGCATCTGGGCTGACTTGCGTGGTCAGGAAATGGCGGGTGGGACCACTGAGATCATGAACTACATTGCTGGTCGTCAGTTGGTGAAGAAGTATAAAACAAATTAGTTGAGCTTCCTGAATTAACTAAGCCTCCTCTCTCTGAACTGCGATGATCGCCCCCTTGGTCGTCGCAGTTTTTTATTAGTTTGCAAATTGTCAAATCAGTATTCTAAAGCGTTCTGCTGAGGCTGCAGTAGATTTCGAAATTTCATTTAAAAGCTTGTTGAGTATTTATTTTTTACTGAGAACCATTTTTCCGAATACGGAAAGCAAACATAGAGCCTTGCAGTATAGTGGCGGTGGTCAGGGAAGATATATAATCTAATGTTTTGATTTTGTTTTACTGAATTGCATTTCAGTTCAATAAAGATTTTAAGACGGAGTGGGTCTATAAGCCGGGTTCTGTCTTGACAGCCATCTATCTAGTCCCGG
>ENA-OPSC01001288-OPSC01001288.1-human-gut-metagenome-genome-assembly--contig:-NODE-1288-length-11868-cov-3.718276_pt1 | contig 11868 bp, 4 predicted proteins | sample MGYA00241800_ERZ501891 | MGnify/ENA primary metagenome ERZ501891 (study PRJEB25962, sample SAMEA2042407) | human gut metagenome | biome: human gut; feature: human-associated habitat; material: faeces...
CGGACGGATGCCCGATCCTTACGAACTTCCGGACGGCACAATGTCGTGGAACAAGCGCTTCGGCTCATACGAGCAGCTCAGCGCACAGATAACGCGCTGGTTCCGCCACTGGTCGGTATACGTCGGAGGCGAAAACCTTACCGGCTTCACCCAGAAGACATCTATCTACGGTGCCGACAATCCATGGGGCACGGGCTTCGAGCCTACGCTTGTATGGGGCCCAGTGCACGGCCGCATGTTCTATGCCGGAGTGAGGATAAACATCGGAAGGATGTAGTAAACCGAACAAAGTACAGACAAATTATCATACAAAAAATAAAACCAAACAGATAAAACAGAAAGTTATGAAACGACATTTTTTATTATTGACATTGGCGCTGTGCGCTATCACAAGTTTTGCCAAAGACATCAAAACAATCATCGTAACCACAAATCCGCAGATGCACTGCGAGGCATGCGAGAACAAGATTAAGAGCAACATGCGCTTCGAGAAGGGCATAAAGGCAATAGAGACAAACATTAGCCGGCAGGAGGTTACACTGACCTACGACGCCGACAAGACAACGCCCGAAAAACTGATGAAGGGCTTTGAGAAAATCGGATACACGGCCACTGTTAAGACCGGCTGCGACAAGAAGCAAACTTGCTGCGAGAAACAGCAGGCAAGTTGCGGACAAAAACAGAATTGCTGCGACAAGCAACAGGCGGGCTGCAGCAAACAACAGGCAAACTGTGAGAAGAAACAGAACTGCTGCGAAAAGCAACAGACAGGATGCAAACAAGACTGCAAGAATTGCAGCAAAACCGAATGCTGTAAGAAGAAGTAAAACAGGTATAGACTTGAAAACAAAAAATACACGGCAGGGAAAAGCCCTGCCGTGCTGCAATCTGAATTTTAATGTTACGCGACTCACGTCGAATAACAATTTACCTGCATTCTACTTAACTTGTATTTTATAGATCTTACCATTCGAATATTTCACAATATTCAATTTTCCTCTAACCAATGAGTTAAGTTTCTTTCCGGTAATATCATATACTTCAACATCACCGTTCTGTATATCATCGATTGTTATTCCATAAATTCCGGTTGCCTCTTCATACTCTTTCTGAGCTTTTTCAGCATCTGCTAGAAGCTTTGCAATAGCATCTTTTACTGTCTGAGAGTCGATCGTGCTTTCTTCTGTAAGCTTAACAGCCTCATAATCACTTTCTACTTTCTCCGAAATTTCATCGATTTCATCCTGAATGGCCTTAATGTCATCAACAAACTGATCAGCTACGTCCTTACACTCGGTATTGACAGTCTCTTCAGCGGAATCGAGTTCTGCCTGAAGGGCCTCAAGTTCTTCTGTCAGACGGGCATAAGCAGCCTCATTGGCATCAACCACAGCCTGAGCAGCCTTGGCATCAGAAAGGAGTTTTTCGATAGAGTCTTTCACTGACTGAGAATCAATTGTACTCTCTGCAGTAAGTTCACCTGCCTCATAAGCAGCCTTAACGCTGTCGGAGATTTCCGTGATGCGAGTCTGGATGCTGTCGATTACTTCTGTAAACTGAGAGGCAACGTCCTTACACTCAGTATTGATTGTTTCCTTTGCGGCATCGAGTTCTGTCTGAAGTGAAGTTATTTGAGCGGTCAGACGCTTGTACGCCTCTTCGTTTACAGCTTCCTTATTGCCCTGAGCAGCCAAAGCATTTTCAACAAGAGCTTTTATCGATGTAGCTATATCATCGGCTCCAGCCTGAACATCAGCAAGACCTTCGGCCAAAGTTTCATTGGCATAAGAGTCATCAACAACCTTATGCAAACTATCAATCTTTGCTACTATTGCAGCTTCAGCGGCAAGAATGTCTTCGTTATCCTTAACGTTAGCGGCATTTGCGGCAATGCTGTCAACTGCCTCGTTGTACAAATTACGCAATGAATCTACCAATGCCTTTGCCGGAGTATAATGTGCAAGATAAGAGTTTGTAACGCTAAGTTTCACTTCGTCATAGAGGCCGAAAGCATTACCGTTCTCGTTAGAAACAATGACATCATTTATCACAAGATCAGATTTCAGCGCCAATGTTTCGTCAGCCTTAACATAGAAAGCCAGCACCTCACCTGTTGTTCCGGCAAAATTCTCTGTTGTCATACCAGCAACAGCAATCTTCAATTTGCCGTCAGATGTCATGTTAGAGCTTATAGTAGCATTCTGAGGCAGACGGCTGCCATACTCAAACTTCGGTTTACCGTTGTCTTTAACTTCAAACGAAAGTCCTTGAGGCAAAGTTATCAGAGCCTGCATGCCTCTTACGTTAATAAAGTTGTCGAGCACAAGGCTTACCTTCTTTGATGTTCCGTCGGTCTTTATAGCCAATGTGTCAGCAGCTGTATAAAGTTTTCCTACATAAGGAGCTACATCTGCGCTAAAGTCAGCCATGGGGAAACTCTTTGTATAGCCGTCTTCACCTTTTTCATGGCTGCTGCCAAGGATGTTTGTGAAGTCTATTTTACCGGCTTTTACAAAACTGTTTTCAGCCTTAACCTTAAAATAAGCTACGGCACCGCTATCGCCAAAGATAGAGACAGTGTCTGAAGGAACAATAAGCAAACGGAGATTGCCGTCAGAAAGAGTGCTCATAAAAAGAGAATGGTAGTCGCGGTCAAGACGTACCTCATCACGTGTCAGACTGTTGGCTACATAAACGATACCATCGGGAAGGGCTATATCCATCTGCAAAGCAGTAATCCTGTCGCTGTTGTCAAGACACACAGCAACAGTCTTTTCCTCGCCTGGCTTTATGTTAAAGCTCTCTATCGTCACCTTGTTGTCGGCCAATGCGCAAGCAAAAGAACCAACCGCCATAAGGCATGCCATAATCAGCCGTGAGGCAAAGTGACATTTAAGAATGTTTGTTTTTATCATACTCAATTTTTAAACTAAATGGTTTCTTGAAATTATTTTCCTTAAACAGAAGGCGTGACAGCCTACGTGACGCCACGCCTTCATGTCCATAAGAGTATAATTCTATCTAACTTTCAGGGTCTCGATTATTTGCGAAGCACTTTCTTGGTTGAACCGTCTGAGCCACGCAGGATGCTAACACCCTTCTTCAGAGTCTTTATCACCTGACCGCCTACAGAGTAGATCTTATCCTTCAGACTCTTGTCTGCGTCAACACCGCCGATACCTGTTGTGCCCTCGCCTGTGCCGTCGATGCTGTAGGCAATACCTCTTGCATCAGAAGCAAACACGTTAGCGATGCTTATGTTGCCGTCAACCTTGCCAGCAAGTTCGAGCAATACAACAGCCTCGCCGTTGGTGCCGAGCGCGCTGTTCTGCATAGAGCTTACAACCACACGCTGTGTGCCGTCGGCCAATGTGTTCTGATAGAGGTTGTGCTCGCTGCTGCCGGATGTAGCACTGAGCAGTGTTACACCTGCCGGAAGCTTGATGTCCATCTGTGCGCCTACATATGCAGCAGAACCATTAATCCTGACAGCCACACGTGTCACGTCACCATTACTTTCTGTAGCAAGTTCGAGGCTACCTGCAGCACCCTGCTGAGCTGCCTCATAGCGTGCCACTGCTCTCAGGCCTGTATTATTGTTGCCGAGAATAGCATTTGTAACAGCTGTAACGTCACCGATATTTATGTTGCCATCCTCGTTTACATCAGCTGCAAGATATTCCATTGAGCCTTCATCTACCGTCTCAACCTCAAGAACATAGTTCAGAATCTGAGTATAGTCGTCTACCAGTACCGAACCGTCGCGGTTAACGTCGCCAAGGATATAAGCATAACCTTCGGCATCTGCCTTCAGGCTGTTAAGCTGCTCTGTCAGCTCGCCATAACGCTCCCATACGGCAGGAACGGCCTCTGTCATATAGTCGATAGCCATGCCCTGAACTCCGGTTTCTTCATCGAGCAACGGATTTCCGTCAAGGTCTTGATTTACAGTACCATTATTATATGCATCTGAATTATAAGTATAAAGCAATCCAATTAATCTATTGAGACGAAGACGTTCAGCTCTAAGTTCATCTCCGTTTTCCTCTGTATACTTGCTTGTGTTTATAATATTCGAAACCTTATTATAAAGAGCCAACAAGCCAGACTTGTTCTCATTACTATTATAAATACGCTGCTCAAGCTCATCATATGTTGCATATTTATCTAAATCTGCAATACATAATTCAACAAGGGACTTGTTTACATTCTCACTATTTTCTGTCAAAGAGAACGCTGCATTGGTTTCCTCAAGTATCTGACGGTCATAATCAATTACGCCTCTAACATCTTCAATATAATATTGATATTGTTTTATATCGAAGAATTCGTAATTGCTAATCTTCTCAACAACAGCATCGAGACTTGCCTCCAGCTTGTCGAGCTCTGCTGTAAGCTCTACATACTTCGCATCGTTGATTGTGTATGGTTTCTGAGCATCAGCAATATCCTGTGTGAGCTTAGCCAACTCTGCCTCAACAGCTGCTATGCCGGTAGAGAGTTTGCCTTCATAGAACAATATTGAGCCGGCCTCAGCATACTTGGCTATTTCGGCGCTCATATTGTCGATAGAAGTCTTAACGGCAGCGAGAGCCTCAGTGTAATCATCTTTTACATTTTGATGGCATCCGTTAAGAACTTTAAGTTCGGCATTATACATGCTCTCTACCTCGGCTAAAGCAGAGTTAAGAGTTTCTATTGTTGTAGCAGCAAGATTTGCATCATAATATGCAGCAAGCTCGGCACGCATTGTGGCAATCTTTGTCTCAAACTCAAGATACTTAGGCTGCTTGTCTTTCTCATCGAGAGCGATGAAGTCAGCATCTGTTTCCATATCTTCAAGTTCTTCAGCCATAGAGTTTATCTTTTCGATATAAGCATCTACCTCGGCAACCTTGTCTGTACCTTCTACAGCTGCGGCAGCTTTGTTCTGATCACCCTTGAGCGAAACTATCTCATCTGCAAGTCTAAGACTTTCTCTATCATTTGCAGTGACATAAATAGATGCTATTGCAGCTTCTATGCCAGCACAATTTGTCTTAAATGCTCCCTCACCGTCATCATAGTAGTCAACACATCCGCCTGATGACAACTTACGATCTATGATTGACTGCTGTGTGTTTAAAAGATTCTGAGCTGTTACCTCACCGCAATCAACCGTAATTACATAGCCATTTACAAATTCCGCTGCAGCTTCAAGACTTGCCTGAAGTTCACCGAGAGCAGCCTTCATTGCATTGTAAGCCTCTTTATTGGCAACCTGATCCTGTGATGCAGCCTTTGCGTCAGAATAAATTGTACTGCTTTCAAACGGAGCAAGCAAAGCCTTTATTGACGGCAGACTTGCATACAAATTGCCCTTTTCTACTTCTGTATATGCATTCTTAGCAGCAGTAACAGTAGCCTCAACAAGTGCATCATAACTATCAATTATCTGCTGCTTTTTTGTTCCGTCTGTATCGCCGATATATTCAAAAGTTTCAAGGTCGGCGCTTTCTTTAGCCACCTGCTCGTCGATAGCTGTAATAACAACTGTCCATTCACGCTGTGCAGCATCTTCCTTATCTGCAACAAGCAGTTCGTCGATAGTGGCGAAAGCGTTAAGATGAGCATCAACAGATAAAGCAAAATACTTGTCGGCAAAATCTTTATTTGCATCTGCAACAATCTTTCTTACATCAGAGAATGATTTTGCTATAACATCAGAATTATAACCGGCATCTGTCAATTCTGTAATTGCTGCATCCAACTTAGCGTTTGCCAAAGCAAAGTTGTTACTGAACACACTCTTGGCAACGGTGCTTACAGCGTTATCAAGTGCAGCTACAGCATCATTTATCTTTGTAATATAAGTTTCAGCCTCTGCCTTATGAGACTCAGCAGCATCGAATATTGCCGGACTTACAGTTGCCAGATATTCTTCTGAAACATTACTTTCAAGTACACGAAGGTCTGTAAGTATACCATTGATTGCAGCATTAGCTGTAGTTACAGCTTCATTTGCAACTGATACAAGTTCAGAATTTGTAAGGGCACTGAACTTAGCTATTGTGGTGAGGGCCTCATTATAAGTATTTCTTGCATCCTTCACAGTAGCAGTAAACGCGTCATAGCGTGCCTTGTTGTCTGCTGCAACAGCTGCATTATAGCCTTCTTCCTGAGTGTCGGCAATAGCCTTAACAGTAGTCTTAATCTCATTCAGTTTCGCCAATACATTCTCATTCTCAGCAACCGATTTACCTTCATTGTAATTCTTCAGCATCTGTGCATTCAGTTCTGTAAGAGCTGTCTGCTGCTCTGTGAGCTGCTTAAGGTATTCCTGAACGATACTTGTCTGGTCGCCGGTTGAAATCTTGTAATAAGTTTCAGACCAATATTCGTTTGTCTTTTTATACTCTGCAACCTGCTCCTCGTATGTTGTCTGGTTATTCTTTGCATCAGTGCCAACGGCCTTAATAAGGGTATTAAGGTTTTTGAGTTGTGCTATAATCGTTGCTGAAATCTCTGCGCAGTTGCGGTCTTCACCTGAATAAGCGTCAAGAGCTTTCTGCTTCAAAGTTGCGAGATTATCGCTGTAGCCGCTGATTAAACCGTCATAATAAGCCTTTGCCTCAGCATTTATACCTTCAACGGCAGCTACTGCATCTGTTGCCTTTGTTATATTAGCATCAATATCAAGATCAACGATTGTCTTCTGTATCTCGGTATAAGCCTTATAGTTGGCCGTAGAAGCCTGAGCAGCCTCGCGTGCTGCCTCAACATCAGCAGATATCGCATTCAGCTTGCTCTCAATGCCTTCAACCTTATTGCCCTCTTCATCTTCACTGTCAGCCCATGCAGCAACAAGTGTCTCTGTAGCATCTGCATCATTAACGGCCTGACGCTGCTCATCAATTTTGCCATTCAGCTCATTTACCATAGCAGTAAACTCGTCTGCTCTTGAAGCATCCTCGTTCAACTCTTCTACGCCTTTAACTGTGCTGCGGTTTCCAAGAAGCTGTGTCACTATGCCGTTAATAACTTTGTCGGCTGCTGTCTTGGCATCTTTATTGGCCTGAACCTTTTCTTTTACTCCGTCAGCTTCTTTTATCAGTTCGTCAATCTTGGTATTTATTTTGCTTACTTCTGTCGTCACACTTGTAAGCACTGCCATTGCAGCAGCCTTATCAGACTCTGTTTTTGCGCCTTCAATCTTACTTTCCTGATCTTTAAGCTCTGCTTCGATGGCTGCCTTCTTATTATTGATATCGCCGTGTGAAAGTCCGAGTTCCTCCTGGCTCCAACTATAGGCATTAATCTTACCATAAGCTCCCTCAACAAGAGTTGTTGCCTGCGCAAGAAGTTTCTCCAACGCAATGCTTACCACATCCTCATCATACTTAGCTTTATCGGTATCATAAGAATTAACCAAAGTTTCGGCTTTACCTTCAATTTCAACTTTTGCGGTGTATGCCTCGTCAGCTACTTCAATAAGCTTATCACTATGTTCTTTGCCTTCAAGGTCGAGGGCTGCATCCTTATCAGTTGTTATCTCTTTTATAGTAGCCTTGAAGCCGTCGATCTTATCGCCATAAGTTACTTTTTTCTGGTCTGTAGATTCTGCATATACATATACCGAACGGTTGGTAACTTTCTCTTCAAGGTAAGCGATGGCCATATTACAGTTTGCAACCTCACCAACAATAATCTCGTATGCGTCAAGGGCAGCCTCAGCAGCTTGCTGATAATCATTAACTTTAGTAGATATTTCGTTGATTGCATCTGCGTTGTCTGTCTGATATTTAACGCACGTCCCTTCTTTCAGAGCAGTCTCAGCACTTGATTTAAAGCCATCTATGCTCTTCTGGATAGCAGCTTCTTCTGTTGCATATTTTCCGCTTACAACATACACCTTGTCTGTTGACACCAACGCATTTACGGCTTTCTTTGCATCGTCGAATTCGCCCTGTTTGCCTTTCAGAAGTTCTGTAACAGCGACCCAAGCGTTATAGTTGTCAACAGCACCTTGCGAACCGCTTGTAAGCTCATCGATAGCTATGCTTATCTTGCTTACTGTTTCTGAGTAATCCTTGCTGTCGATTGTATTTTCCTTATTATCAGCCTCTATTGTGCTGCTAAATGCGTCGATAGATGCCTGTATCTCGCTGATTGTCTCTGCAAACTCAGCATTGTCGCCTACGCCCGGAGTTTTCTTCAAAGCGTCAAGACGGTCTTGCAGGCCTTTCAAGTCTGCCTTAGCTTTTGTATAGGCTTCTTTAAGGGCATTTGCCTTGTCAACATAAGTTGTCTTCAGCTCGTTGATTGAAGCTGTATATTCTGCAAGTTTGGCAAGATTTTCTTCTTTTGCAGTTGCCGCACCGGCATGATTCTCATCTGTTCCGTTAGCCTTCTCAACGGTCATGATATTTACATAAACGGCGTTAAGCTCTGTCTGTGCCTTTGTGCGCAGTGCCTCATAGACATCAGGATGAGTATCGTCACCCTGCAGGCCGCTATAGATTTCCTGCTGAGATTCGGTATAAAGAGTCTTGATTGTTGCAATAGCCTCACCCACCTCTACATAAGCGGCATGATCAGCTTGAGCTGATTCTATCGCATCAGAATAGTCTGATATAAGACCATTTATCTTTGTTACAAATTTGTTGTTATATTCTGTCGTAAACTTTACGCCGGCAGTACCTTTTGCATATGCGGCATCGACTTCAGTTTTATATTTTTCAATCTCTTCGCTGATAGTGTCGTAAGCACCTTTTGTCATTGCCTCAACATATGTTTTCTCGTCAGCATCAGCTATTGCATCAACAGCGGCCTTAGCTGTAGCAAGAGCTGTTGTCTGTGCTTCATAAACCTTCTTAGCCTCAGCATAAGCAGAAGAGTTGTTTGCCTGAGCGTCAACTTTCTTGCTGAATTCTGCTATTTCGTTGTAAATTGCAGATTCTTCAAGAGTCTCGGCATAAAGACCATACTCTATATATTTAGCATAAGAGTCTTCATTGTCGTCAGCAATGGCAGCCACCTTAGTTGCCAATGAGCTGGCTTCCTGCAATAGAACCTTTCCGGCCTCATCTTCAGCATAAATTTTAGAAGTAGCCTCGCTAAGCATCGATGTGAGCACGCTCTTGGCATTTGCAAAGTTATAGACCAGTGTCAGTTTAAATCCGCCTACTTTATACTGGCTTCCATCCTTGCTCTCAATGCTGATGATTACGTCTTTAACAGCATTAATCTTGAACTGGCCATTAGCAGCAAGTTCTTTGCCGTCAATCAAGATCTTAGCATTCTCATTAGTTTCAGCTGTAAGCGTATATGTTCCGGGATACAGCTTTCCGATATTCTGCGTGACTGTTGCACCAGACGGAGAAACAATCAGTCCGCTCTCAATTTCCAAGTCAGACGCACCTTCCCAGTCGGTTGCAGCATCTGTCTTAATCTGATCTACATCCGCATTGGCCCATGCCGGCATAGTTGAAGCCGAGGTCACAGCGAGAAGAGAAACCAGTACATTTTTTCTCATAATTCAGCGTTTTTAAAATTAAAGTTTATTTTATAATTTATGTTTCAGTATCACCATGCACACCTTATTTATATATGTATATGCATACATTTGCAGACAAAATTAAACACATTTTATGCAGGCATGGCATTATAAAACCGTGTTATTCGTGAACCCTGCCATTCTTTTCGTGAATTTACTTCCATAAACAACATATCAGCGAAATGAAGCAATTTATCAAAAAATATACAACAACACTTTGCAGCCACCTCAGACGCTCTGAGATGTTATATAAAAACAATGATTCTGCATACATCGAATTATGTTAAAAGAGCCTTGCCCTGCCTACACGAAACAGACAAGGATACAGAAAAATTCTGACACTTAAACCCAAAATTCTCAGTAAACGACAAGAATGACTATTCGACATGAACATTGGGCATACACAGCGGTTGGCAATAAGCACTTATGTTACAGGCAAGGCACATCAAAGTATTGATTTTTTTGTCCGGACAGCCATATAGTTTAATCCGCAAGAAGCAAAGACCGCCCATCCCATAAAAACTGCAAGCAGAACATATGCCTTCCGTTAAAAATCCGCCAATACGACTTTATACCGGACACAGATTGAAAGCAAAACCAGACTTAAAGGTTTCAAATCATTAACCTATCATTTACGTGTAGTTAACGGGGCACTTTTTATGAGAAAACAGCCCGTTTTTCAGCAGCAAACAAACCGTTTGCCGTTGCCACCCAAAATACTGCATTTTCCCGGTGCAGAATACGCTTAAAACTAGCATAAACCAACCACAACAATACACGTTAATTAGAGATGTATATTTCATACTTGGCTTTCATGTGCCAAACTATGTTCAATCAGAGTTCTCATCATTCCGTTTTAATAGATTAATTTCTGTGCTTGTGTTAATTCCCGCAATAATTTTATCTGTCCGCCTGAGATACGGCCTCATCCAGCAGTCCCATTAACGTACGCAATACCGGTTTAGGCAAATGTATCGTATGATTAACTCCATGACTGTCAGAAACCAGCAAAACTTGCTTTATTGCATTTACATGAAACACATATCCTATGTTTACAATATATGTTCTGCCCAGTCTTACAAATCGCTTACGAAACTGCTGTTTTTCATGTATAGCGTCTTCCACTTTTGAAAGCCCGAAAGGTATCATAAAATGCGTACCTGATGAATAATATATATGAGTATAATGATCGTCTGCCTTAAAATACATCGTCTGGTTAAGGTCAACAACATACAACTCACCATAAACAATAAAACGTAATTTAGTCTGCATAAGTTAATACCATGCCAACTGTGCGGCATATCACTGTGCCCGCTTTCCAATAAGCACAAAATTATCAAATTCTCAATTATTAGTCAATTGCAATATACAGAAAAAAGCGTGGAAAACTTGCCCGCCAGCCGTCCCACACACTGAGGCTCTCGCATTGCCCATATCAGCAGAACAGATGACGTGCAGTTCCACGCTGATATGAACATAACATCCCTACTTGCCCTTGCCCCGGCAAAATAGCCAAGATACAAAGGCAATATAGGAATGTTCTTTTGCACACATCCCGTGACCATCTGCCTCGCCATGTCTTGACTGATACTTCGAATTTGCGAGATTCCAGTGTGTCAAGAACAAAGCGTCAAAGCAAACGCCTTTCTAATACATGCACATCCTTATCAAACACAGACCTTATTTAATAACCTGCATACGCAAGAATGCTTTGCAAATATAATTAAAACATTTCATCCAAACAACTTTAAATGCCATAAATTTAAGGTCCTTGTATATTTTTTTTACCAAAAAATAACTTTTGTAAACTACTTATTTACACAAAAAAACATACACTATGCTATGTTCTGATTTTTATCCGTAACTTTGCATTTCGGAACATAGATAAAAATCTTACTTAAGGAAAGTAAAAATGAAGAAACTTCACCCCATAATGTTCGCAGGAACAGGCAGCGACGTCGGCAAAAGCGTGGTGGCGGCCGGTTTCTGCCGCATATTCAAACAGGACGGATACTGTCCGGCACCATTTAAGGCGCAGAACATGGCGCTCAACTCTTATGCCACGCCCGACGGACTGGAGATAGGAAGGGCGCAGGCCGTGCAGGCCGAGGCGGCAGGACTCAGTCCGCATACGGACATGAACCCGCTGCTGCTGAAACCGCAGACCGACAAAACGTGTCAGGTGGTGCTCAACGGACGGCCAATAGGCAACCGCGACGCCTACAGCTACTTCAACCCCAAGGGGCGCGACGTGCTGCGCAACGAGGTGAACGCCGCATTCGACAGACTCAACAGCCAGTTGTCACCCGATTTGGTAATTGTCCAAATGAGGG
>ENA-OPSC01001300-OPSC01001300.1-human-gut-metagenome-genome-assembly--contig:-NODE-1300-length-11814-cov-1.646654_pt1 | contig 11814 bp, 10 predicted proteins | sample MGYA00241800_ERZ501891 | MGnify/ENA primary metagenome ERZ501891 (study PRJEB25962, sample SAMEA2042407) | human gut metagenome | biome: human gut; feature: human-associated habitat; material: faeces...
AATTCTTTGCAGCAAGAAATGCAGAGATCTCTATCGTGGAGATGATGGATCAGATCGGACGTGACCTGGATCCTGTTACAAAGAATGACATGAAGGACCAGATGAAGAAACATCATGTGGCCCAGCTTACAAAGACAGCTCTTCAGGAAGTAAAAGACAGCTCTTTCCTTGTAAAAGATGCAGAAGGTGAACGTGAGCTTCCATTTGACTACGGATTCGTATGTCTTGGTATGAAAGCTCAGGGACAGCTTTTCGCAGAGCTTTCCGATGCTTTTGTTTCTGATGATGTTGAGATCCTGAACATCGGAGACAGCAAACGTGCAAGAAGGATCATCGACGGAACTCTGGAAGGAAGAAATATCCTTAATACACTGACTCAGATGGGATACCTTTAATAAAAACCTTTACAACAAAATACGAAAGGGGATATTATAATGGCTGAAAGAATTACCGGACATACTGAATTAATCGGTCTGATGGCTTACCCGATCCGTCACTCCAGCTCTCCTGCAATGCAGAATGAGGCTTTTGCAAAACTCGGGTATGACTACGCTTACCTTGCTTTCGAGGTTGGCGCAGATGAAATTGAGGATGCAGTAAAAGCAATCCGTACTCTGAAAATGAGAGGATCCAATGTTTCCATGCCAAACAAAACTCTGGTTGGAAAATACCTGGATGAGCTTTCTCCTGCTGCAGAATTATGCGGTGCAGTTAACACGATCGTAAATGACAACGGAAAACTGATCGGACATATCACAGACGGTATCGGATACATGCAGTCATTAAAAGACAACGATATTGACGTGATCGGTAAAAAAATGACAATCGCTGGTGCTGGTGGAGCTGCGACAGCAATCGAGATTCAGGCTGCATTAGACGGTGTCAAAGAAATGTCAATCTTCAACATCAAAGATAAATTCTGGGCTAACGCTGAAGAAACAGTAAAGAAGATCCGTGAAAACACAGATTGTATCGTAAATCTTTACGATCTTGATGACAAAGATAAATTAAGAGAAGAAATCGCAGACAGCTACTTATTCGCACAGGCAACTGGTGTAGGAATGAAACCATTAGAAGGACAGACAGTTGTTCCTGATGAAACATACTTCCGTCCAGACCTGATCGTAACAGATACAGTTTACGCTCCAAGAGAGACAGAAACATTAAGACTTGCTAAGAAAGCTGGATGTAAGACAATGAACGGTCTTGGAATGATGTTATTCCAGGGTGATGCTGCTTTCCACTTATGGACAGGAAAACATATGCCGATCGACCATATGAAAGAAGTATTAGATATCAAATATGACTAAGATCAGTCATAACCATATAGCAAACGAGAGGAATTATTAAAATGGATAAAAAATACATACCAAGTGCCTTAGTTCTTTATCTGAACTATTTCATTCATGGAATCGGATGTTCCATCTTAAGTCAGCAGGTAGTAAAAGAAATGCTCGCAAGCCAGTGGGGATTAAAAGATGTTATGGCAGTAACTTCCATTGCAGCAGCATTAGGATTGGGACGTTTGATCTCCCTTCCATTTGCAGGACCTTTATCTGACAAATTAGGACGTCGTTTATCAGTGATCATCGGATGTGCTTCATACGTGATCTTCTTAGTAGGGATTGCATTCTCACCAAACACAACAATCGCTTATATCGCAGCAGTTCTTGGTGGTATCGCGAACTCATTCTTAGATACAGCAACATATCCAGCTGTAACTGAAATTATTTACAAATATACAGGTATCGCAACAATGGGGATCAAATTCTTCGTTTCTGTTGCACAGTTATTAATGCCTTTCTTCTTAGGTATTGTAGCAGGAACAAGCATGTCATACTTAATGCTTCCAGTTATCGCTGGTGTATGCATCGGTATCATGGGAATCTTAGCAATTTTTGCTCCATTCCCAGCAACATCTGAAGCAGGAAAATCTGAATCTTTCATCAGCAACTTAAAGAATGCACATTTCTCTATCGAGAGTATTGCATTGATCCTGATCGGATTCACAAGTACAGCTACATTCCAGTTATGGTTAAACTGTGCTCAGACATTTGGTACTGAAATTGCAAAAATCCCATCTCAGAACGTATCTGTGATGCAGACATACTATTCTGCAGGTACAATGGTAGCATTATTCGTAACAAGTGTATTGATCACAAAATTCAAACAGGTAAGATTCCTAGTGATCTACCCAGCAATCTCTCTTGTAATGTTAGCATTAGTTTACATTATTAAGACACCTATGATCTGCTATGTTGGAGCATTCGTGATCGGATATGCAGCAGCAGGCGGAGTACTTCAGATGGCAACAGCCGTTGTAAATGATCTGTTCCCTAAAATCAAAGGAACAATCACAAGTTTAGTTATGATCGCATCTAGCTTATGTAACTACACAATCTTAACAGCAGCTGCAAAAATGACATCTACAAGCGTAATCATGATGAATATCGTAATTACAGCAATCGGAATCTTATTAGCACTTTTCGTAAACGTACGTTATGGTGTATTATTAAAGAATGCAGAAGAGGCATCTAAAAATTAATTAGTATTGGTAACAGGAACTCCCGAGGTTTATGCTTCGGGAGAATGTTCAGACAATAGGAGGAAATTGTCAATGAATACAGTAAAAGTAAGAAATATTGAAATCGGAAGCGGAGTTCCTAAAATCTGTGTACCTATCGTAGGTGTTACAAAAGATGAAATCATCGCAGAAGCGAAAACATTTGACAGCATCCCTGTAGACGTTGTGGAATGGCGTGTTGACTGGTTCGAAGGAGTATTCGAATTTGATAAAGTAGAAGACGTATTAAAAGACTTAAGAGAAGCTTTAGGTGAAACACCAATTCTTTTCACATTCCGTACATCAAAAGAAGGTGGAGAAAAAGCAATCGAAGCAGAACCTTACAAAGAATTAAACATCGCTGCTGCAAAAACAGGATATGTTGATCTTGTAGATGTAGAAGCATTCACAGGTGATGAGATCGTAAAAGCAATCGTAGCAGCTGCTCATGAATGTGGAGTAAAAGTTGTTGCATCGAACCATGATTTTGACAAAACACCTGAAAAAGATGAAATCGTAAGAAGACTTTGCAAAATGCAGGAACTTGGTGCTGATATCCCTAAGATCGCAGTTATGCCAACTTGCAGACGTGACGTATTAACACTTCTTTGTGCAACAGAAGAAATGTATACAGAACATGCAGATCGTCCGATCATCACAATGTCTATGGCAGGAACAGGGCTGATCAGCCGTCTTTGCGGTGAAGTATTCGGATCTGCTCTTACATTCGGAGCAGCGAAAAAAGCATCTGCACCTGGACAGGCAGCAGTCAATGACTTAAATAATATGCTTCAGTTCCTTCATGAAAATCAGGGATTATAAGAACTGAATCTTTAAAAATTAAATGTAGAAGAGGAGAAGATTCTTGGTTATTCTTTTCCTCTTTTTTAAATATATAAAAAATATTTGCTGAAATCCTATTTTTTCGGTATAATTTAGTAGGGCAAATCGTTAAAGTTTTGCCATAGTTTGTGAAAATAAAGACTTTTGTTATAGAAAGTAGAAAGAGGTGAATCATGCTAAAATGGCTTGATGAGAATCTGGAAGAATTTCTAATGGTAGCATTATTGATCGCCATGACAGTGATCATGGGAATTCAGGTATTTGCAAGATATGCACTTGGAGCATCCCTTTCATGGTCAGAGGAACTGACAAGATATTTATTTATCTGGTCAGGCTTTATCAGTGTTAGTTATTGTACTAAGAAATGTATTTCCATTAAAATCGAACAGTTTGTAGCAATGTTTCCAAGAAGAGGGAAAGCATTGTTCAAAGTGGTGAACCACACGATCGAACTTGCCTTGTTTTTATATCTGATTCCATATGCAGTTCTTTATTTAAAGAGTGCATTTGAAAGTGGACAGGTAAGTCCCGCATGTCAGATTCCAATGTATTATATTCAGGCAGCCCCGCTATTTAGTTTTGTTTTAGTAGCATTTCGTATCGTCCAACGTTGGATCATTGAATTTAAGATTGTGATCCGCAAAGATGAAGAAAAGGAGGAAAAATAAATGTCAGCAGCAGTCGTATTTTTACTCTTCTTTATTTGTCTGATCATTGCAATTCCGATTTCGATCGCCCTTGGGATCGTATCTGTACTTCCAGGAGCATTTGATCCATCATTTACAGCAAGTGGGACATTTGTCATTCGTTCTATGCTTGGAGGAATTGATAGTTTCCCATTACTTGCAGTTCCAATGTTTGTATTATCTGGAATGATCATGGCAAAAGGGGGAATCTCTAAGAAGATTTTTGACGTTTTTGCGTTTTTTATAGGAAAATTAACGGCAGGAATGCCATGTGCAGTAATTGTAACCTGCTTATTTTATGGAGCAATCTCAGGATCTGCACCTGCAACTGTAGCAGCAGTAGGAAGTATGACAATTCCAATCTTAGTTCGTTTAGGATATGACAAATCATTTGCAACGGCGATCGTAGCGGTAGCTGGTGGACTGGGAGTTATCATACCGCCAAGTATCCCATTTATCATGTATGGTATGGCATCTGGGGAATCTGTAAGTGATCTGTTTATGGCAGGAGTTGTACCAGGATTATTGATTGGTGCCTTATTGATGGTGTATGCCATTTATTATTGTAAAAAACATGGAGAAGATAAGGAAAAGATCGCAGCAGAGATCGATCAGTTACATGCAAAAGGATTTATTGGAGTATTTAAAGAAAGCTTTTTTGCAATCTTAAGTCCGGTTATCATCCTTGGATGTATTTACACAGGAATCGCATCCCCAACAGAAGCAGCGGTTATTTCTGTATTTTACTCTTTAGTAGTCAGTTTATTTATCTATAAATCCATGAAATTTAAAGATATCTGGGGAATCATGGTAGAAGGTGTGAGAACATATGCCCCTATTCTGTTTATCTTGGCAGCATCCATTGCATTCTCAAGAGTATTAACATTGATGCGTGTACCACAGCCCATTAGTGCATGGATCTTAGGTAACTTCCATAATAAGATTGTGATCTTGCTTGTAATCAATATATTCTTGTTGATCGTAGGTATGGTCATGGATACGACACCAGCGATTCTTATTTTGACACCAATTTTATTACCGATCGTTACAGCAATCGGTATGGATCCGATTCATTTTGGTGTTATGATGGTTGTAAACCTTGCAATTGGTTTCGTTACACCACCAATTGGAGTTAACTTATTTGTGGCATCATCTTTAACGGATATTCCAGTGATGAAGATCGCACAGAAAGCAATGCCGCTGATTATCTGCTTCCTGATCGCATTACTTCTGATCACATTTATTCCACAGATCAGTCTGGCACTTTTATAAGGAGGTTTAGGATTTCATGAGAAAAATCATAAAAAGATCCGTCGTAGTTCTTCTTGCAGGAGTCTTATTATTCAGTTTATCCGGATGTAAGAAGAAACAAAAGAAAGACGAAGTACAAAGATATGCATGGCCGCTTGGAACTTCCAGTCCGGAAGATACGGTAACACAGCTTTATGCAGAGAAGTTTGCAAAAGAAGTTTCCAGATTAAGTCATGGAAAGATGAAGATCGAAGTTTATCCAAACAGTACACTCGGAGGAGACCGTGAGCTTCTTGAGAGTTGTAAAGATGGGGATATCCCATTTGTCGTACAGAATACTGCACCACAGGTAACATTCCTTCCAGATACCGCAGTATTTGACCTGCCAAGTGCATTTACAACGATCCAACAGGCACGAGCAGCTGTTGATAATGAAGAGTTCTATCAGAAGATGGAGAAAGTATATCAGAAGGGTGGATACAAATTACTTGGATATGCCGATCAGGGATTCCGTGTTATGTCTACCAATAAGAATGTTAAGAGTATTAACGACTTCAAAGGGCAGAAGATCCGTACGATGGAGAACAGCTATCATTTGAAGTTCTGGAAGACACTTGGAGCGAATCCAACACCAATGACATTCAGCGAAGTTTATATCGGACTTCAGCAGGGAACGATCGATGCACAGGAGAATCCTTACGAAGTTATCGTTTCCAGCAAATTATATGAGCAGCAGGATTATGTTGTAGAGACAAACCATTTGCCACATTATATTTCGCTGATCGTCAGTGATGAATTCTATAACAGTCTGTCAAAAGACCAGCAGAAGATCATCGATCAGGCATCACAGACAGCGAAAGTGTATGCGAGAGAAGCATCTGATAAGCGAATTGCAGACCGTATCAAGATCATTGAAGACAGTGGTACAAAGATTGTGAAACTTGATGCAAAGACACAGAAAGAGATGCGTAAGCAGGCACGGCCAGTTTATGATGCGATTAAGAAGAGTATCTCAAAAGATATTTATAATGCATATTTAAGTGGTGTAGAGAAATAAAATGAATGATATGAGACTAGAATTTTTGAAAAAACTGGTCTCATATTTTGTTTTCTTCTTGCTAATTGTAAAAAGCTGTTATAAAATAAACAAGATTGAACAATGTAAAGATGTAAAAAGGAAGATAAATTATGTTTCAGAAATTCTACCCGTCCGAAGATATCAGAAGTACTTATGATATTGATTTCGAACGATACTACAAAGAAGGATATCGAGGAGTGATCTTTGATGTCGATAATACGTTAGTACCACACAATGCACCAGCAGATGAACGTGCAAAGAAGTTATTTAAGAGACTGGATGCGATGGGGATGCAGTATTGTTTTACAAGTAACAACAAAGAACCAAGAGTGAAAGCGTTCTGCGAGGCAGTCGGTGGGAAATATTATGTATACAAAGCAAATAAACCATCAATCAAAGGATATGAGACAGCAATGAAATTGATGGGAACGGATAAGAAGAATACATTCTTCGTTGGAGATCAGTTGTTTACAGACGTTTATGGAGCGAACAGAACAGGTATACATAGTATTCTTGTAACACCGATGAATCCGAAAGAAGAGATTCAGATCGTCATAAAGCGTTATTTTGAAAAGATTGTGTTGTGGCAGTACCGTAAGAAAAAACATTAATGAAATAATAAAAAACATGGGTCAGATCTTTGTTATCTGGTCCATGTTTTTTATATATTTACAATATATTTCTTATCTTTTAAAGAAAGGTTTGAAATCAAAATTATGATCTTAGATGAAATCCTGACGTTCTAATGCAACTAAAATGTCACGACCTTCTTTTACACCTTCGATGATACGACGTGTCTGAGCACTGTCACCGATATTAAGTACTTCAACACCTTCATAGATGAAGTGGTTGTATAATTCCTGAAGAGAAGGAGTTGCAGACTGCATTCCAAGACATACAAATCCATAATCGAAGTCTAATTCAAGATCTTTATAGTCATGTCTTACAATAAAGCTGTGATCTTTAACTTCTAATAAAGAAGCATTTGGATACTGATTTACTTTATTCTTATTCATGAATTCGATAGAACCAGTCTTAGTGATAAAGTCAAGGTTCTCACCGAAGTGAGCTTTCTGCTCAACGATCGTTACATCAGCTTTTCTAGGAACAAAGAATTCAACAACGTCAAGTCCTACATTACCACCACCGATTACAACAACTTTCTTACCAGATAAATCTTCTGGATAAGAATCTACGTGATCTACCAGATCAAAGATCGTAGATACATTACCTGCTTCTAAGTTCTCCTTTAATCCAGGAATATTTGGAAGAAGAGGAACGGATCCTGTTGCGTTAACAACGATATCTGGCTTGAAACCTTCGATAAATTCGATAGAAGCTTCTGTATTCTTACAGATAAACAGGTTCTTAAGTTTCATTGCACGACGTTCTAAGTACTGAGGGAAATATCCAAGACGCTGTTTGTTAGGCATCTTTCCTACACGTCTGGCAAGTCCACCGAGTTCTCCTGATTTCTCGATCAGAACAGTTGCACATCCAACTTCAGCGGCTGTGCATGCAGCTTCAAGACCAGCAGTACCACCACCAACAACGACAACGTTACATGGTTTCTTTAATTTCTTATCTTTATATAATGAACCTGAAATAAGAGCAGGATTGATGCTGCATCTGATAGGTTCATCCCCTAATGTTGCTGTACATCCATTGTTACATGAGATACAACGATTGATATCATCTGTGTTACCAAACTGAACTTTATTTACCCATTCAGGATCAGCGATCAGTCCACGTCCGATTGCGATCAGATCTGCTTCACCATCTTCAAGAATACGGTTTGCAACTTCTGGTTCACGGATATTACCACTTGTCTGACAAGGCTTTCCAGTCTTTTCTTTGATTGATTTAGACATATAAGATTTCCATCCATCTGGAAGGTAATCTGCATCATACTGGTACTGGATAGAACATGTAAGTCCAGCAGAAACATCAAATACATCAACGTAATCTTTGAAATATTCAACGATCTCTAATGTATCATCTAATGTGTTACCACCTTCAGCAAGTTCATCAGCACTGATTCCTAAGAAGATAGGAATATTTTCACCAACTGTCTCACGAACAGCTTTTAATACTAATGTAGTGAAACGTGCACGATTCTCTTTAGATCCACCAAATTCATCAGTACGGTCATTTGTTGTTGGAGATAAGAACTGGTTTAATAAATAACCATGTCCAGCCTGAATCTCAACAGCATCAAATCCTGCTGTAACTGCACGTTTTGCTGCTTCAGCAAATTTATCAACGATCGTGTAGATTTCATCTGTTGTTAAAGCACGAGGAATATCACCACCAACTCTGGATGGAATATCAGATGCAGATACTGGTTGGATGTTTGTTATTTTACCATTCGCTGCAGAACCAGCATGATTTAGTAAGATACTGATCTTAGATCCACAGTCATGGATGCTTTCACATAATCTGTATAATCCAGGAATATAGTAATCGTGGTCGATACGAAGCTGGTATGATCCGCTTGCTCCCTGTGGTGAATAAACACTCGCAGCTTCAATTGTGATCAGACCTGTTCCGCCCTTTGCACGCTGTTTATAATAATCAATGATTCTCTCATTTACTTCTCCGGTATGCTCAGCAAAATTTGTTCCAATGGGAGTCATGACAATTCTGTTCCTTAATGTCATAGATTTTACTGTGTACGGTTCAAATAATTTACGGAAATTCTTTGCTGCCATAATTATGATCCTCCAATTTGCTTAATAGTTTTCTAAAAATAATTATAGCAAAGTAGATATATAAATGCAATGAAGAATATGGTATACTATCCATAAATAAATTTTATGAATTGAAAGGGAATAGATTATGAATTTGAATCATTTGTACTATTTTCGGGCATTAGCTAAGGAAGAACACTATACAAGAACTGCAGATATGCTGTCCATTACGCAGCCAAGTTTAAGTCATGCGATCTCATGTCTTGAGAGTGAATTAGGAGTGAAATTATTCGAAAAACAGGGGAGAAATGCAAAATTAACGAAATATGGAGCGTTGTTTTTACGTTATGTGGAGCAGTCGCTGGATATGTTGGATGAAGGAAAAAGGGTGGTAACAGAAACATCAGGAACCAGCGGTGGATTTATTGATATGGGGTATATCTTTACTTTGGGAAGTCATTTTATTCCAAATCTGATCAAAGGTTATCTGGAAGAAAAAGGGAAGAATCATATTCATTTTTCATTTGGACAGGGAACGACGAAGAAAATCGTGGAAGAATTAAAAGATGGGAAATATGATCTTGCATTTTCTTCTTATGTGGAAGGGGAAGATGAACTTGAATTTATTCCGGTTGGTCAGGAAGAACTGGTTTTGATCACACCAAAGGACCATCCATTGGCTCAAAAGGAAGAAATCGATCTTCTGGATACAATTGAATATGATTACGTATATTTTACAAAGAACAGTGGATTAAGGCCAGTGATCGACAGTTGTTTTTCAAGGATTAAAAGGCAACCAACGATTGCATATGAAGGGGAAGAAGATTCTTCTGTTGCAGGGCTTGTTGCAGCAGGATTTGGAATTGCGATCGTTCCAAAGATTCCGCTTCTTGATACAATGGATGTGTGTGTTCGTCCGATCATATCACCAGAGATCGAACGATATATATATCTTGTACTAAAAAAAGAAAAATATCTGACACCGGTTGTGAAAGATTTTATTTCATTTATCACAGATCAAAGTGAATTTGCCTAAATTATAGAGGCAATGAATTGAAAAAATATAGGAATGTATGATATACTGAACAAGACCACACTTCATTATCTGAGAAGTATGGGGACATTTAGTATAGAAAAGGAAAGAACAAGAAGATGAGTCAGTTAGAAGAGATTAGAGAGAGATTAGATCTGTGTGATAAGAAGATTGTCTCTGTATTAGAAGAGAGAATGGATATCATCAAAGAGATCATGGTCTACAAGAAAGAGAATGGATTGCCAATCCTTCAGCCAGAACAGGAAAAGAGACAGCGTAAGATGCTGCTCACACATGTGGATGAGAATACCTATAAGGATGAGATTCTTGATATATTTACTTATATTGTAGAAAACAGCAGAAGAATTCAGGCAAAGACATTATTTACACATAACATCTTATTGATCGGATTTATGGGAGCAGGTAAGAGTACTGTTTCTACATATCTAAGTAAGATCCTTGCATCTCCACAGGTAGAGATGGATGAAGAGATCGTGAAGAAAGAAGGAATGTCTATCAATAAGATTTTTGAAGAATATGGAGAGACATATTTCAGAAACTGTGAGACAAACCTTTTGATCGAGCTTCAGAAGAAGAATAACCAGATCATCTCCTGTGGTGGTGGAGTTGCGCTTCGTGATGAGAACGTTGCTGAGATGAAGAAGAATGGAAAGGTCGTTTTATTAACAGCATCTCCAGAAGTGATCTTAGAGCGTGTCAAAGACAATGATGACAGACCATTATTACGTGGGAATAAGAATACTGAATTTATTTCTAATATGATGGAACAACGCCGTCCAAAGTACGAAGCGGCAGCAGATGTTGTAGTGAACACAGATTATAAGACTGTGGAAGAGATCGCAGAAGAGATCGTTGTGAAGTTAACAAGAGATGCAGATTAATCAGTAACATACAAGTTTTGCCCCTGTTTATGGGCAGATGGAGGATGAGCGAATGCATGGATTTACCCAGTATACACCAACAAGAATCATTTTTTGAAAAGAGACACAGAAGCAGCCAGGTGAACTTGCGAAAAGCCTGAAAGCTTCCAAAGTATTCGTTGTCTATGGTGGAGGAAGTGTTGTAAGAAGCGGATTACTTGATGAGGTAACTGCTTCATTAGAAGAAGCCGGTCTTGAATATATGACAGTTGGAGGCGTGAAGCCGAATCCAAGGCTTTCATTTGCGAGAGAAGCAGTGAAGAAATCCATTGAATTTGGAACGGACTTTGTATTGGCAGTAGGTGGAGGAAGTGTGATCGATACCTCAAAGGCTGTTGCACATGGAACAGCGAATCCGGATACAGATATCTGGGAGTTCTGGTCTAAGAAACAGACAGTGAAGAGATCTCTTCCTGTTGGAGTTGTATTAACACTTGCAGCGGCAGGAAGTGAGACAAGCGATTCAGCAGTACTTACGAATGAAGAGACGAAGATCAAGAGAGGTCTTTCCACAGATTTCAACCGCCCGGCATTTGCGATCATGAATCCTGAACTTACATATACATTACCAAAGTATCAGGTAGGATGCGGCATTGTGGATATTATGATGCATACATTGGATCGTTATTTTACACAGACAGAGAATAATGAACTGACAGATGAGATTGCAGAAGGTCTGCTTCGTACAGTGATCAGAAATGGTGCGGTTGCGATCAAGGATTCACACGA
>ENA-OPSC01001305-OPSC01001305.1-human-gut-metagenome-genome-assembly--contig:-NODE-1305-length-11803-cov-2.946970_pt1 | contig 11803 bp, 10 predicted proteins | sample MGYA00241800_ERZ501891 | MGnify/ENA primary metagenome ERZ501891 (study PRJEB25962, sample SAMEA2042407) | human gut metagenome | biome: human gut; feature: human-associated habitat; material: faeces...
AACCGATAACCTGCTGATTACAAATCAGCTGCTCTGCCAATTGAGCCACATCGGCTTAGCTGTTAAGCTAAGTGGATGGAGAAGGATTCGAACCTTCGAAAGCGTTGCTAACAGATTTACAGTCTGCCCCCTTTGGCCACTCGGGAATCCATCCTTAAACCGAAACTTATTATATATGAAATATTTAAATAATGCAAGCACTTTTTTATAAATTGCAGAAAATTATTATATATTGTGTATTGCCGGACTTTTTTGCATATCTTCCGGGGAATTTTGTTTGTTATTTTTTTGGCAAAAGAGTAGACGAAAAAGCAGAAATCTGGTAATATAACCATATCTGGATATAGATGTAATTCCATATCGGAGATTGATTAGGGTAACTGAGAATGAACACAGTTACTACAGATTAGGAGGAATTTATCATGTTAGTAAATGCAACAGAAATGCTGAAAAAAGCAAAAGCAGGTCATTATGCAGTTGGACAGTTCAACATCAACAACCTTGAGTGGACAAAGGCTATCCTTTTAACAGCTCAGGAACTGAACTCTCCTGTAATCCTTGGTGTATCCGAAGGTGCTGGTAAATATATGACAGGTTATAAAACAGTTGTTGGTATGGTTAACGGAATGATGGAAGAACTGAACATCACTGTTCCTGTAGCTCTTCACCTTGACCACGGCAGCTATGAAGGATGCTTAAAATGCGTTGAAGCAGGATTCTCATCCATCATGTTCGACGGATCTCATTACCCGATCGAAGAAAACGTTGCAAAAACTAAAGAACTGGTTAAGATCGTTGCTGAACACGGAATGTCTCTGGAAGCAGAAGTTGGCTCCATCGGTGGTGAAGAAGACGGTGTTGTAGGAATGGGCGAATGCGCAGATCCTAAGGAATGCAAGATGATCGCAGACCTTGGTATTGATTTCCTTGCAGCAGGTATCGGTAACATCCATGGAAAATATCCGGCTAACTGGAAAGGCTTAAGCTTTGAAACTCTGGATGCAATCCAGAAACTGACAGGAGAGATGCCTCTGGTACTTCACGGTGGCACAGGTATCCCGGCAGATATGATCAAGAAAGCTATCGACCTTGGCGTATCCAAGATCAATGTAAACACAGAATGCCAGCTTTCTTTCGCAGCAGCTACACGTAAATACATCGAAGAAGGAAAAGATCAGCAGGGTAAAGGATACGATCCTCGTAAACTTCTTGCACCTGGCTTCGAAGCAATCAAAGCTACTGTTAAGGAAAAAATGGAATTATTCGGATCAGTTAACAAAGCCTGAGACATAAAAACGTAAAGACATAAAGGCATAAAGAGAGAACAGACTCTGACAGGATTGACCTGACGGGGTCTGTTTTTTTTCTTCTTTTTTATGATATAAAAAAATGTATATATAAAAAAATCAATATCTGAAAAATTTATCATGTTTCTTGATTTTTTATCATGGCGAAATCCTGCTGAAAAATTTACAATATACTCAAGTTAAGAAACAGAAAACATCATAGGAAAAGGAGAGAAAAGGATTATGAAGATGAAGAAAGTAACAGCAATGGGAATGGCAGTACTTATGGCAGCAACTATGATCCCGGCAGTACCGGCAATGGCTGATGACGCCGGAAAGGTTTATTACTTAAACTTCAAACCAGAGCAGGATGAAGACTGGCAGAACCTGGCAAAAGAATACACAGAGGAAACTGGTACAGAGGTAACTGTTGTTACAGCAGCTTCCGGACAGTATGAGACAACACTTCAGTCAGAAATGGCAAAGAGTGATGCACCTACTTTATTCCAGGTAAACGGACCGGTTGGACTGAAAAACTGGAAAGATTACTGCTATGATCTGAAAGATTCCGATATTTACTCACAGCTGACATCTGATTCCTACAGCTTAAAGGATGGAGATGCAGTGGACGGAATCGCATATGTAATCGAATCCTATGGTCTGATCGTAAATAAGACCTTACTTGAAAAAGCAGGATATACTCTGGACGATATTAAATCCTTTGATGATTTAAAGAAAGTTGCTGATGATATCCAGAGCAAAAAAGATGATCTGGGAATTAAGGGAGCATTTACTTCTGCAGGTATGGACGGATCCTCTGACTGGAGATTTAAAACACATCTTGCAAACCTTCCAATCTACTATGAGTACAAAGAAGACGGAATCGATGATACAGATGCGATTAAAGGTACATACCTTGATAACTACAAGAACGTATTTGATCTTTACATTACAGATTCTACCTGTGACGGTTCTGAGCTTTCTGCAAAAACAGCAGATGACTCCAGAAATGAATTTGTAAATGGTGAAGCAGTATTCTATCAGAATGGTTCCTGGGAATATAGTGAACTTTCCAAAACATTCAAAGATGACGAGCTGGCTATGATCCCAATCTACTTTGGTGTAGATGATGCAAACGAAGGTCTTGCAACCGGTACAGAGAATTACTGGTGTGTAAATAAGAATGCATCTGAAGCTGATGTAAAAGCAACACTTGATTTCATGAACTGGTGTGTAACCTCTGAAGCAGGAACAAAATCCATGGCTGAAGACATGGGATTCACAATTCCTTTCAAAACAGCAGAGGCACCAAGCAATGTATTTGTAAAACAGGATGCAGAATATACAGAAGCTGGTCTGACACCTGTATCATGGAACTTTACAACAATGCCATCTGAAGAGTGGAAAAATACTCTTGGATCTGCTCTTACAGCATATGCAGCAGGATCTGGCTCCTGGGATGATGTTAAGAGTGCGTTTGTTGACAACTGGGCAACAGAGAAGGCACTTTCCGAATAATGAATAAAAAAATAAGGGAGGCAGAGATTCCTGTCTCCCTTTTATAGATTCTAAGCAGAGAATGGGAAGAAGAGGAGAGATTTACCATGGTAGGAAAAACAATCAAAAAGTGGTGGCCGATTTTCGTCCTGCCTACACTGGCTGCATTTATAATCGGATTTTTATGGCCGTTTATCTGGGGAATTTACCTTTCATTTTGTAAATTTACCACAGTGCAGGATGTTACTTTCGTAGGATTTTCAAACTATCAGAAAATATTACTTGACAATACTTTCAGTCATGCGTTCTGGCTGACTGTGATATTTGCCTTTATATCCAGTATTCTGATCAATGTTCTGGCATTTGCCATTGCACTGGCACTGACAAAGGGATTCAAGGGCACCAATGCATTCAGAACTGTATTCTTTATGCCAAACCTGATCGGTGGTATTGTTCTTGGATACATCTGGCAGACCTTATTAAATGGTCTGTTATCCAAATGGGGACAACCGCTGCTGGCTTTGTCTGCAAAGAACGGATTTATCGGTATGCTGATCCTTCTGTGTTGGCAGCAGATCGGATATATGATGATCATTTATGTGGCAGGTCTGAATAATGTTTCACCTGACCTTATCGAAGCGGCACAGATTGACGGAGCTACATCCAGACAGATTCTGTTCAAGATTAAAGTACCGATGATCATGCCGTCTGTTACAATCTGTACCTTCCTTACACTGACAAATGGATTTAAAATGTTCGACCAGAACCTTTCTCTTACAGGTGGAGATCCTGCCAAGCAGTCTCAGCTCCTTGCCTTGAATATCTATGATACATTCTATGCACGAAGCGGACCACAGTGGAAGGGAATCGGTCAGGCAAAAGCAGTTGTATTCTTTATTCTGGTTGTAGCCATTGCCCTGATTCAGCTTAAAGCAACATCATCTAAGGAGGTGCAGCAGTAATGGAAAACAATAAAAAGAAAAGTATTATTCCTACAATTATATTAACCATACTGTCCCTTCTCTGGATTTATCCTATTATACTGATCCTTTTAAACTCTTTAAAAAAGGAATCAGCCATTACAACTACAGGGGTATTTGAACTTCCTCTGGGTGAAATCTGGAATGGATTTACAAACTATGTAGCCAGCGTAACACAGATGGATTTCCTGAAATCTTTCTGGTACAGTCTTGTGATTTCAGTTATGTCAGTAGTACTGATCCTACTGTGCTGTTCTATGTGTGCATGGTACATTGTCCGTGTAAATGGAGTACTTTCCAAGATTTTATACTATCTGTTCATATTTAGTATGGTAGTTCCTTTCCAGATGGTTATGTTCACTCTGGCAAAGACAGCAGATACACTGAAACTGAACACTCCTTATAATATCTGTATTATTTATCTTGGATTTGGTGCAGGACTGGCAGTATTTATGTTCACCGGTTTTGTAAAGGGAATCCCGCTGGAAATTGAAGAGGCTGCCCTGATCGATGGATGTAATCCGTTACAGGTATTTTTCAAGATCCTGATCCCGATTCTGAAGCCTACCATTATCTCCACTGCAATCCTTCAGCTGATGTGGGTATGGAATGACTATCTTCTGCCGACCCTGGTACTGGATATTAAGAAATACCGTACCATTCCTATGGCAGTACAGTACTTCCGCGGAAGCTTCGGTCATGTACAGATGGGACCGATGATGGCAAGTATTATGATCGATATTATCCCGATCGTTATTGTTTACCTGGTATGCCAGAAATATATTATTGAAGGTGTTGTTGCAGGTGCAGTAAAAGGATGATAAAATAGTATCAGACGCAGGCTGATATGGATAATAAGTGACTGAAAATAAAGATAGTTCCATAATTGCAGGAACTATCTTTATTTGTATATATAAGGGGGTAGGAGGTTAGAAGCTATGTATCGTGTATTAGTGGTTGATGATGAAAAAATAGAGAGAGAGGGAATTAAATTTCTGCTTTCCAGGGAAGAGGGAGAATTTGAGATTTCTGAGGCTTCCAACGGGCGTCAGGCACTGGAAATCCTCAGAAATGAGGAGATAGATCTACTACTGACAGATATTAAAATGCCTCATATGGATGGACTGGAACTGGCAAAGAAGGCAAAAGAGGAAAAAGAGGAGCTGCAGATTGTAATCTTTAGTGGCTATAACGATTTTTCCTTTGCCCAGGAAGCAATCCGTTATGGGGTGAAAGAGTATGTCTTAAAACCGGTGGATCCTGATATTTTCAGTGAAACACTGGAAAAGGTCCGCAGTGAAATTGACAAAAATAAAAACCGCAAGATCAAAGATCAGAAGGAACAGGATTTTCTCCAGCAGTATTTTCTCCAGAATTATATTTACACAGGAAAAAAAAGAAATTCTGGAAAAAGCCGGAGAAATGATCAACCTGGATACCTGGAATCAGTGGCACTGTGCCATTCTGGTGGAATCCTCCCAGAATTTTTTTGATACTGCAGATGAGAATCTAGCAGAGGATATGCGCAAGGAACTGCGGAGAATATTTTTCTATCTGAATCTGAATGCCAGACAGTCTCTGTTTCTGTTTAACGATGTATACTGCGATTATCTGTTGGTAGCCAATCAGCTGTATACTGTGATGAAGCGCCAGTATTCGGGAAGCTTTCATCTGGCAGTAAGCAGGAAGTTTGAGGGCTGTGAAGCATTGCCTGAGATCATGACAGAGCTGGAACAGCAGATGGAGGAGCGATTTTATCATCCGGAGAATCATGTATTCTCCAATGAGGAGGAAGAGTACAGTCATGTAGACAAGGCTACCCAGGATTCCCAGCTGATGCAGAGAATTTCTGAGGACATCAGCAGAAAGGACATTCAGCAGCTGAAAGTCCATTTTCAGTGCCTTACGGACAAATACAAAAGCAGTACCCAGTTTTCGGCTATGTATATTAAATTTGTATTTTCCAATGTGATCCAGGCATTGTTTGAGGAAACACAGTTCTCAGAGGAACGCCGCCTGGATAAGGAGATTGACAGACTGTACAACTGCAGTGATATTTCACAGATCCTTCAGGTTACTGAGGAGAATATCCGGGAGTATGAAAATTTTCTGGAACGTTCCATGAGTGAATCCAGAAATGAGGTGGCTGCAGTGAAAAATTACATCTATCAGCACTACGGAGAGGATCTGAGCCTGGAGATGCTGGCAGAAAAGGTATATTTGTCCTCAGGATATCTGAGTTTTATTTTCAAAAAGGAAACAGGAATGAACCTGAACCGTTTTATCCGGGTATTCCGTATGGAGAAGGCAAAGGAGCTTCTGTGCAGCACAAATATGAAGGTGGCACAGGTAAGTGAAAAAGTAGGATTCTCCAATGTATCCTATTTTTGTCGAAGCTTCCGGGAATATTACGGAAGCAGCCCTGAGTCCTACAGGAAAGGAACAGGTGACGATGAAGAGAATCCGAAAGAAATTTAGAGATATGAAATACCGTCATAAGCTTACAATCCTGCTGGTGATATCCAGTCTGGTGCCTATGACGATGCTTGCTCTGTACAGTCATAATAGTATGAGCAGGCTGGTGCGCCATAATGAAGTGGAGGATACCTCATCCATCCTGGAACAGACCAGGGAAAGTATTGACAGCCAGATCGAAGTATATACAGGACTGATCAATTATCTTACCTATTCTCCGGATATTGAAGAAGTGATCAATGAGAAAAACATGGATAATTATGTGGCATATGCCAAATATACCCAGATTGTGGATCCTCTTCTCACAGTGCCTAAATCCTATCATGATGCTATCAATCAGATACAGATTTTTGCAGACAGTATTAAAGTGAGACATGAATATACTCTTGTACCTATGGATGAGATAGGACAGGAATGGTGGAGCAGCCAGCTGAATGATGAAGTGCAGGTACAGTGGCTGGTAAATACGGAAAAACCGGAGATTGCGGCAGTGAGAAATATTTACGACGGAAGAAACCGCACGGCGGTTCTGTGTATTACTCTGGATTACAATAAAATATTCAAACCGTTGAAAAATATTATCTCAGAAGAATCTGGAACTATGGTGTTGGATCAGAGTCAGAATATTGTGTACCGCGATGAGAACATTCAGGATAATGACCTGGCAGATTTAAGGGAATCGGATAAAATTTTAGAGCAGATCAGAAAAGAATATGTAGCAGTAAATAGTACCAGCCAGAATACGGGCTGGAAGTTTTATCTGTATAAAACTAAAAAATCTGTAGAAAAATCAGTTTATCAGATGTTGCTTGCTGAGATTCCGCTGATTGCAGGCTGTGTACTGATCATTTTTATTCTGGGTATGGCTTTCTCCAGATTATTTACCCGCAAGATCGAAATGCTTACGGAAAATATGGATCAGGTAAATCACGGAAGCAGAGAGGTTACGGTTACCAGCGATGCAGAGGATGAGGTGGGGGTTCTGATCAGAAGCTTCCGCAGGATGATGGGGGAGATTGACCGTCTGATCAGTGAAGTTTACGAAAACAAAATAGCTCTTAAGGAATTTGAGCTGAAAGCGCTTACTGCACAGATCAATCCCCATTTTCTGTATAATTCTCTTTCCATTATTAACTGGATGGCTATTAAGAGCGGTCAGAAAGAAATCAGTAAGGTGACTCTGGATTTATCTACTTTTTATCGTACAGCTCTGAGCAAGGGAGAGGATATGGTAACTGTGGAGAATTGTATCCGTAATATTGAAGCTTATCTGTCTATTCAGTTGGTGATGCATGACAATGATTTTACAGTAGAGTGGAAGATTGATTCGCAGGTAAAAGCAGAAAAAGTCCCTAAACTGATCCTGCAGCCAGTGGTAGAAAATGCATTAGAGCATGGACTGGATGTAAAAGAAGAAGGAGATAAAATCCTGCAGCTGTCCTTTCTGGATGCCGGGGATGCAGTACTTCTCCGGGTAGAAGATAATGGAATGGGAATGGAACAGTCAGTGGCAGAATCGTTGGTTACTTACCAGGCAGAAGGGTATGGGCTGAAAAATGTGAACGATCGAATCTGTCTGCTTTACGGAGAGGAATATAAAATTCGTATCACCAGCAGTGTAGGTAAGGGAACAGTAGTAGAAATGCGGATTCCAAAGGGAGAAACATCATGATGATACAGAGTGTGACAAAGGCAGGAAAAAAGCTTTTTGTAATTCTGATTCTGGGAATAACTTTGCTTCAAAGCGGATGTAATAAAGCAACAAAGGAGACACAGCAGAAAGCAGAAAAAGCGGATGGGGTTGAGGAAAAGAAAAAAACTGAATCCGGGGACTGGGAAGAAGCCCGGACAACTCCCTATGGAAAGTATCCTGAAACTGTGACCTATACTCTTGCCCAGATGAATGGTGCCAATAATTCTAATCTGCCCCAGGGACAGACTTATGAAAATAATGAATATACCCGTTATCTGAAAAAGATGCTGAATATCCAGAATGAGAACACATACATGGAAAGTGAAGACAGATATGATGAATTTGTCAATGTGATTGTGAAAGATCGGATGCTCCCTGATGTCATGGTGATCTCGGACAAGAAAATGCTGGATGAAATGGTGGAAAACGATCTGATAGAAGATTTGACAGAGGTGTATGAATCCTGTACTACAGACAGAATCAAAGCTATGTATTCCAGTTATGGAACCGAGCTTCTGGATTCTGTGAAATATGACGGGAAGCTGATGGCAATGCCTGAGACTGTTATTGATCATGGTCCCTGCCTGCTCTGGCTTCGTAAGGACTGGATGGATAAGCTGGGATTAGAAGAACCGCAGACTCTGGAAGAAGCTTTTGATGTTATTGAAGCTTTTCAGAAAAACAGAATGGGTGCAGCACCTGGAGAAGATTCTATCGGACTGGTATGTGATACTTCACTGGTGGGAACTACGAGTAGTAGTTATTCTGTTGACCCTATTTTTCAGAAATTCGGAGCCAATCCCCAGAGATGGCAAAAGGGTGAGAATGGAGAAGTGGTATATGGTTCTCTTACAGAAGAGACGAAGAATGCACTGGAATATTTGAACCAGCTTTATGAAAGGGGAATTCTGGATGAGAATTTTGCACTGCGGGCCCAGAATAATCTAAGGGATCTGGTAGTCAGCGGAAAGTGCGGGGCGTTTTTCGGATTGTGGTGGACGCCTAATAATCCTCTTATGGATGAGTATGAAGAAGATCCGGACTCTGACTGGGAGCCATATTATTTTCCGGCAGAAATACAGAAAACGGCAGAAACCTATTCTACATTCAGAGACAACAAATATGTAGTGGTGCGAAAAGGTTATGAGCATCCTGAAATTGTAATGAAGATTTTGAGTGTACTTTTTGATTATACCAGGTATGAAGCAAAGGATGCAGATGAAATGAACAGCTATTTTGCCCTGAATGTGGATCCTACAGCAAGGCCGTTGGTGATCAATGTGGATTACAATGAAGCCACTTATCGTGTGACAGAGCATATTCAGAAGGTAATTGCAGGAGATATGGAAGAAGAGAAACTCAGTGCTATTGAGAAATCCTACTATCAGGCCTGCAGAAATTATATGGAGGGGCAGAATGTGACAGTGGAGGACTGGGCAGCTTACAAGTCCCGCATTTCTGCAGTAGGTCTTCTGGTGAAATCGGATTACAGGACTCCTGAGAAAATCTATCTGCAAACTTCAAATCTGGAAATTCCTCAGACTCTTGGTGCTCTGGAGAAGAATACTTTTATCCAGATTATCATGGGGAAGCGCCCCATATCCTATTTTGATGAATTCGTAAGCAAATGGTATGAACAGGGAGGGGATCAACTGGTAAAAGCAATCCGGGAGGATTCCAGGTAATGCAAATATTTTGGTATAAATAAAAATTACAAAATCATATATTTTTCTGGTATAATTTTTCAGGCAGACTGTAAAACATTTTTTATAGCCTGCCTGAAACTTATTAGGCTCAAAAAGAGTACAAAAGAACAGGGGCGGGAAATGGATAATAAAGAAAAAAACAGAAAGAAAAAGATAAAAGTTATCCTGGGGATATGTATTTCAGTATTTTTATTTCTGGGAGGAGGATTGTTGGCTTATATACATAAAGTGGATACGGACACACTGGGGAGAAAAATTACCATATATGGTCTGGATGTATCCGGTCAGAATGTGGAGAAGGCCGGACAGACCATCCGGAAAGCATTTCAGGATAAAAAGGTTGTTTTCCGGGAGGATGGCAGTCAGGTATATCAGACAACTGTAGGGGAACTGGGATATTCTCTGGATGAGGGAACACTTCAGTCTGCACTTACAGCTTTGAAACAGCAGCGTGACCAGACAAGGACGTTTCTGGCCTCTTGGAAAAATTACGAAATAGAATATCAGGTAAACAAAGATGAGATAGCAGAACAAGCTGCTTTGACAGAAGATCATTTTGGAGAGAAAGAAAGAACGGAAGCCCAAAATGCTGAGATCAGATATAGCAAGAAGAAAAAAAAATTTGTTATAGTAAAGCAGGTGGCAGGGACACAGATTGATGAAGAACGTCTTCGAAATTACGTGGACAAGACGCTGGAAGCAGAGTTTCAGGATCAGCTGCTCACCGGTGAAGTCAAGATAGATCTGAACCAGCAGGCATATAAGCAGCCTTCTGTAAAGGCTTCAAAAGAATTGAAAAAGGAATTGAAAAGCCTAAACGGACAATTGAAAAAATACCGCAAGGCTACCATAACCTATACCTTTGGAAATACGACAGAGACTCTGGATTCCAAAACTGTAAATTCCTGGATCAGTATTCAGGGAACAAAGATCATAATTGATCAGGAGCAGGCAGGTACCTTTATTTCACAGCTTGCCAATAAATACAATACCATTTATGTTCCCAGAACCTTTCATACCTCTATGGGTACGGATGTGACTGTGGAGGATAATGAATATGGTTACAGGATTGATCAGAGCGGAGAGCTAAGCCAGCTGCTTTCTGATCTGAAAAGCGGCAAGGATGTGGTCCGTGAACCGGTATACAGCAGCAAGGGGATGCAGAGAAACGGAACGGATGATCTGGCAGGCAGTTATATAGAGGTAAGTCTGGATGCACAGCACCTTTGGCTGTACAAAGATGGAGGGCTGGTGACGGAAACAGACATTGTCAGTGGGGCGCCTACAGAGGAAAGACATACCTATACGGGAGCCTGGCCCATTGCCTATAAAGCAAGTCCTTTTACGCTCACCAGCGATGCATACGGATATGATACCAAGGTAAAATACTGGATGCCCTTTGTCTACGGGCAGGGGCTGCATGATGCGCCTTGGCTGTCGGCTTTTGGAGGAAACCGTTATAAGACAGGAAACGGAAGTCATGGATGTATCAATCTGCCGGAAGAAGAGGCTGCAATTATTTATGAAAATATTGACGGTGGATATCCCATTATTATATATTAAAAACAGCTTAATCCAAAATACAACAGGAGGAACTGGATGATGGAATTTCAGAAATTGATAGAAGTAAGAAGAAGTATTCGAAAATATGCAACAGACAAAAAGGTCACAAAAGAAGAACTGATGGAGATGATTGGCGCTGCACAGGAGGCTCCTTCCTGGAAGAATACTGAGACAGGGAGATATTATTGTGTATTGTCTGAGGAGATGACAGAGAGAGTACGCAGAGAATGTCTGCCTGAGGGAAATGCCCGTAAGGCTGAAAATGCAGTACTGGTTGTAACTACTTTTGTAAAAGATAAAGCTGGTTTCCAGAATGACAAAACTGCGGATAATGAATTGGGCAATGGTTGGGGATGCTATGACCTGGGATTGCAGAATGAAAATTTTGTTCTGAAGGCAGCAGAACTGGGGTATGGAACTTTGATCATGGGTTTGAGAGATGGAGAGCAGCTTCGGAAGGTGCTGGATATTCCGGAAGAGGAAACGGTAGTGGCAGTGATTGCTGTGGGTGTGGCAGCAGAGGAGCCAAAGAGGCCTAGACGTAAAGGATTGGATGAGATTGTGAAGGTGTATTAATATATAGGATTGACAGAACGGAATCAG
>ENA-OPSC01001318-OPSC01001318.1-human-gut-metagenome-genome-assembly--contig:-NODE-1318-length-11693-cov-1.882196_pt1 | contig 11693 bp, 10 predicted proteins | sample MGYA00241800_ERZ501891 | MGnify/ENA primary metagenome ERZ501891 (study PRJEB25962, sample SAMEA2042407) | human gut metagenome | biome: human gut; feature: human-associated habitat; material: faeces...
TAATTAAGAAATAAATAACGGAGAGGGAGGATGCAAAGAAATTTGCATCCTTTTTCTATAAATTTTTTATAAAAGCATGTGGGAAATGAGGCTAGCTATGAATAAAAAGAAAAGTTTTACATTGGGAAAAGATCGTGCAACACAGTTCCAGCTGCATACGCTGATGCTGCCGGGAACGATCTGCATCATACTGTTCAGCATTCTTCCATTGTTCGCCATACTGGTCGTATTTAGCACGCTTATCTGGGTCAGAAATCACCTCATACGCCTCGTTCAGCGCCTGGAACTTAGCCTTCGCCTTCGGGTCGTTAGGGTGCAAATCTGGGTGAAACTGTTTTGCACGTTTACGATACGCAGCTCTCACATCCTTCTGCGGAATGTTCTTGTCTACGCCGAGAATCTTGTAATAATCAACAAATGCCATATTATAAAACCTCCTATTTTTTAGTTTTTAAAAAATATCCAACAAAAAGTATGCCTATTTAAGTTCTTTTTTGTACTTTTGCAGAGAAAATAAGAAACAGAGCTCAACTGATGGGCTTTCATTACTCAAAAGTAATACATTAATTTATATGAAACAATTATTTGCTGCGCTTCTTCTGGCGCTAACTTTCAATTCACAAGCGATGGCACAACAACGTACCGTAAAACTGAGAGTGATAGAGACAAGCGATGTGCACGGCTCTTTCTTCCCTTACGATTTCATCAACCGTAAGCCAAAAGCAGGAACCTTGGCGCGCGTTTCTTCCTACGTCAATAATTTGCGAAAAGACTACAAGGATAACCTCATCCTCTTGGAGAATGGCGATATTCTGCAGGGACAGCCTACCTGCTATTATTATAATTATGTAAACACAGAGGATAGAAACGTGGCTGCCGATGTGGTAAACTACATGAAGTATGATGCGCAAGTGTTTGGCAATCATGATGTTGAAACGGGTCATCCAGTTTACGACAAATGGATAAAAGAACTCAATTGCCCAGTTCTTGGTTCCAACATCATCAGCACTTCTACAGGCGAGCCATACGTTAAGCCTTATCTCATCCTGAACCGCGAGGGCGTGAAGGTGGCAGTCTTGGGAATGATTACTCCTGCCATTCCAAACTGGCTCACGGAGAATCTCTGGAGCGGACTGAAATTTGAAAATATGGTAACAAACGCCCGCAAATGGGTGAAATATCTTCAGGAGAATGAGAAACCGGATGTCATCATCGGCCTCTTCCACAGCGGAAAAGACGGAGGCATCCAGACTGCCGAATATGATGAAGACGCCTCTATCAAGGTGGCAAAAGAAGTGCCGGGCTTCGACCTCGTTCTCTTCGGCCACGACCATACGCGCGACAACGAAACCGTAACCAATATTGATGGAAAGCAGGTGGTTTGCCTGGATCCTGCCAACAACGCCATTAGCGTGGCTGATGCTGAAATAACCCTCACCCTCAACAAGAAAAAGGTGAACGGAAAGAAGCAGCTGGTGGTAACTGACAAAAAGGTGACAGGCAAGATTGTGGATGTGACAGATTGTCCTATAGACGAGGATTTCATGAAGACTTTCGAACCTCAGATTGCGGAAGTAAAGAAATATGTGGGCAAGCAGATTGGCAACTTCAAGACTACCATCTACAGCCGCGACCAGTTCTTCGGCAGTTCTGCTTTCAACGATTTCATCCTCAACCTCCAGTTGCAGATAACAAAAGCCGACATTTCGTTCAACGCTCCCCTTCAGTTCAACGCGGTTCTGAAAGCCGGCCCAATCTACGTGAGCGACATGTTCAATCTCTATAAATATGAGAACCAGCTCTACGTAATGCGCATGACGGGCGAAGAAATCAGAAAGCATCTGGAAATGAGTTACGACCTTTGGGTGAACACCATGAAGAGCCCGGACGACCATCTCCTGCTGCTCGATGAGAAGACCGTTGGCGACCAGCAACGCCTCGGTTTCAAGAATCTCTCGTTCAACTTTGATAGTGCTGCGGGAATCGATTACGAAGTTGACGTAACCAAGCCAGATGGTGAGAAGGTGAAGATTCTGCGCATGAGCAACGGCGAACCTTTCGATGAGAAGAAATGGTACAAGGTAGCCGTTAACAGCTATCGTGGAAATGGCGGCGGCGAACTCCTAACCAAGGGTGCCGGAATCCCGAAAGACAGTCTTGAAAGCCGAATCATCTATCGCAGCAAGCGCGACCAGCGCTACTATCTGATGGAAGAAATTGAAAAGATGGGAACGGTTGATGCAAAACCAAACAACAATTGGAAGTTTGTGCCGGAAGCATGGACCAAGCCTGCTGCCCAGCGCGATTTCGAATTGCTGTTCGGTAAGAAGAAATAGCTCCTCGAAACGCTTCTGGAAAAGCATATTATAAAGATCAAAGTAAAAAAGCAAATAAGTTCAAAATAAAGAATGAAGTATTGGTTTATATTTTGCAAGACTGATCTCTTGCTCGAAAAGAAAGAAGACGGAACCTATACGATTCCTTGTTCAGAAGAGAGTCCAATCCCAACAAAGCCTTGGACTCACATTCTCAACATTACCCCGATGGAAGACGGAACAGAGGTGAAGACCTTCACCATTCCTGAGCCCGTTACCGGCAATCCGAAGTACGAAATGTGCGGTTTGCGCCCTAGTTTCTACAAACTCTCTCCTGCCCTTTACCAGAAAGCAGGAAAGTGTCAGGAGCTCAACTATTGGGACATGAATACCCAATTCTGCGGCGTTTGCGGAGCTCCGATGAAAATGGCAACCGACATCAGTAAGAAATGTACAGAATGCGGCAAACAGGTCTGGCCTTCGCTTGCCACAGCCATCATCGTTCTGATTAAGAAAGATGATCAGGTCTTGCTGGTACACGCTCGCAATTTCAAGGGAAATTTCGACAGTCTCGTGGCTGGTTTCGTTGAGACTGGCGAGAATTTGGAAGAGGCGGTTCATCGTGAAGTAATGGAAGAAACCGGTCTGACTATCAAGAACTTGAAATATTTCGGTTCCCAGCCTTGGCCTTATCCGAGCGGTCTGATGATTGGCTTCTCGGCAGAATATGTAGATGGAGAAATTCATCTTCAGAAAGAAGAACTCTCTCGTGGTAAATGGTTCACGAAAGAGAATCTCCCTATTCTCCCTGAGAAACTTTCCATCGCCCGAAAACTCATCGACGCCTGGCTGGCGGACAAACTCTAATAATGAGGACAAACTCTAAAAGTGAGGATAAACTCTAAAAAATGATGAAAGAGAAACTTTGGAATGCAAACTACATCAAGGTGATGACTACCAACTTTCTGTTGTATTTCGCCTTCTATCTGCTCACACCTTTGCTCCCTCTCTATCTGAGCGAAAATTTTGGAGCCACGAAAGATGTGATTGGAATTGTGCTGAGCGGCTATACGGTTGCCGCCCTCATCATTCGTCCGTTCAGCGGATATGTGGTTGACAGCTTTTCGCGCAAGAAGGTTCTGATGGTCTGTCTCTCGGCCTTCGCCATCTTCTTTGCCGGCTATATTGCAGCCAGCACGATCCTGATGTTTGCCATTTGCAGAACCCTGCACGGAGGTCCGTTCGGAGCCGTAACGGTTGCCAACAGCACCTGCGCCATCGACGTTCTTCCGGCAAGTAGGAGAAATGAAGGAATCGGACTCTACGGACTGAGCAACAATTTTGCCATGGCAATTGCTCCATCCATCGGAATCTATCTCCATAATGCGGTAGACAGTTACATGATTCTCTTCTGGATAGCTTTCATCGTGGCGATTGCCTCAGTTGTGATTGCAGGAACCATCCGCCTCCCCGAAAAGGAAATCGTTAAGAACAAGGAGAAGCTTTCTCTCGACCGCTTCTTCCTGACGCGTGCCTGGCTCCTTGCCATCAACATCGCCATGTTCGGTTTCTGCTGGGGCGTTCTGAGCAATTATCTCGCAATCTACAGCAAGGAGGAACTCGGAATTACGGGCGGAACGGGCACTTATTTTGCCCTTCTTTCCATGGGTCTGTTCCTGTCAAGATTGCAGGGAAGAAAAGCCTTGAGCCAGGGCAAACTTACCCAGAATGCGGCCGAAGGAATGCTGCTTTCGCTTGTTGGTTTCATCATCTTTGTTGCCGTCAAGCACCCGGTAGCCTATTATCTTTCGGCTTGTCTCATCGGCCTGGGCAACGGTCATCTTTACCCAGCCTTCCTCAACATGTTTATTAATGTGGCTCGTCACAACCAGCGTGGAACGGCAAACAGCAGCATTCTTACAGGTTGGGATTTGGGCTTCGGAATCGGCTGTCTGCTAGGTGGAGTTGTGGCAGAACATTTCGGTTACAACGGAACATTCTGGATGGTTGCTATAGAAAATGCAGCTTCCGTTCTCCTCTTCTTTGCCGCTTCGAAACAATTCTTTGAGAAGAGACGCAGAGAATAGAAAACAGTTGATAAAGAGAAATATAAGATTATGAATAAAAAAAGAGCACTTCATCCGAGACAGAAGAAAATCTCAGGCGAAGTGCTCTTATTTTTATCTTACTTTTCTGTTTTTAGAAAGGAAGATCATCTGCGCTACCACCCTCTGCTGCAGGAGCTGCAGGCTGAACTGGAGGGAATGCTGCAGTTGCGCCATTAGCAGGAGCTGCTGGCTGAGCAGGAGCTACAGGAGCACCTACTGGAGGAAACGCACCTGGCTGCATTCCGCCCATAGCACCAGCAACGGCGTTAGGGTCAACACGCTGGATGTTCCAGGCACGGATGCTGTTGAACCAACGGCCCTGATACTCGTGAGCATCAATATCGAAAGAAACCAGGAGTTCCTCACCACTCTGAATGTTGAACTGAGCCAGACGGTCTGCTCCGAAAACATCAAAGCACAATTTCTTTGGATACTGCTCGTGGGTTTCAATTACGAACGACTGAGCTTTCCACTCTCCTCTTGCAGAGACGCCGCTTCTTTCAGGCAAAACGGCAATAACCTTTCCTTGTAATTCCATATGATAATATTTAAAGTTTTTCCTTTGTTTAAAGGGTGTTTTTTTCTTTCTGACTGCGAAATTACTAAAAATAGTTCAAAAACTAGAACTTTTCTCCAATTATTTTTGCTTATCAGCGATATTTTTTGTATTTTTGTGCTCAATTAGGTGATATTGCCTAATTAAATTAAGGTGAAACAGAAAACAAAATAAAATTTAAATAAAATACTCATGAGATTTACAGTATCAAGTTCTGCATTGAGCAGCAAGCTCAACATGCTCGCAAAAGTGATTGGAAGCAAGAATTCGTTGCCAATCCTCGATTGTTTCCTTTTCCAAGTTGCTAACGGTGAAATGAGCATCACGGCTAGCGATAGTGATAATGTCATCAAGAGTACACTCGCTCTTACCGACCACGATGGAGAAGGTGAGTTTTGTGTGCCTAACCGCGTTATCCTCGATGCGTTAAAGGAACTGCCTGAGCAGCCTCTTCACTTCGATGTGGATGCTGCCGGAGAAGCCGTTGCCATCAAGATTGTTTACCAGAACGGTCTTTACAACTTCACAGGTCAGAGCGCAGAGGAATATCCTCGCACACAGAGCATGAACGATGCTTGCACCACCGTTTCTTTGCCTACAGAAATGCTGATCAACAACATTTCACGCTCGCTCTTTGCTACAGCCAACGATGAGTTGCGCCCTGTCATGAACGGTATTTACTTCGACCTGACTGCAAATGCACTCGCTATCGTAGCAAGCGATGGTCACAAGCTGGTTCGCAGCAAGAACTTCACTATCAAGAGCGAATCTCCTTCAGCATTCAACTTGCCTAAGAAGCCAGCTTCTCTGCTGAAGAACATTCTGAGCAAGGACGGCGACGACGCTATCATCAAGTTTGATGACCGAAGCGCAGAAATCCAGTTTACTGACGGCGTTATGAGATGCAGACTGATTGATGGCCGCTATCCTAACTACAACTCTGTCATTCCAAACAACCCTAACGAGGTTACAGTAGACCGCAGAGGCTTGCAGAGTGCTTTGCGCCGCGTATTGCCATTTGCAAGCGAGAGCAGCCAGCTCATCCGTTTCCACATCGAGTCAGGCCGTTTCGAGGTTTCTTCTGAGGATATTGACTTCTCAACATCTGCAAAGGAACAGTTGTCTTGCGAATACAACGGCTCTCCTATCAGCATCGGCTTCAAGGGAAGCAGTCTGATGGAAATCCTGAGCAATCTCACCAGCGACAACATCATCATCCAGCTGGCAGACCCAAGCCGTGCCGGAATCATCGTACCAGCAGAACAGCCTGAGAACGAAGATATTCTGATGCTCATCATGCCTATGCTCCTTAACGACTAAAGGAGCACGGGCTTTCTCTGAAACAACAAAAAGAAAAGTATTTCTACAAAAATGAAACTCAATTTGACAAAGCCTCTGATCGTGTTCGACCTGGAGACAACGGGTCTTGACATGATCAAGGATCGTATTATACAGATTTCTTACATCAAGGTAATGCCTGATGGAACTGAAGACCGCAAGAACCTCTACGTAAATCCTTGCAAGGAGATTCCTGCCGAAGTAGTTGCCCTTACAGGCATCAGCAACGAAGATGTAAAAGATGCGCCAACCTTCAAGCAGCTGGCTGCCACATTAGAGAAGGAATTTACAGGTTGCGATTTCGCAGGCTACAATTCCAACCACTTCGATGTACCGATGCTCGCAGAAGAATTCCTGCGTGCTGGAATCGACTTCGATTTCAACAAGTGCCGTCTCATCGATGCGCAGACCATCTTCATGAAGATGGAACGCCGTAACCTGGCTGCTGCCTACAAGTTCTATTGCGGCAGAAAGATGGAGGAAGATTTCGAAGCTCATCGTGCAGATCAGGATACAGAGGCTACTTACCGCGTGCTCATGGGCGAGCTCGACAAGTATGCTCCAGGCGTGCAGGACGAACCTGAGCGCGTGCTCAACAACAATATGGATGAACTTGCCGATTTCTCTAAGCAAAAGGATAATGTAGATTTCGCCGGACGCATCGTTTGGGAAGAGGTAAAAGACGCCCAGGGCAACGTTGTAAACGATGAGAACGGAAATCCTTTGAAGCACGAAGTATTCAACTTCGGCAAATACAAAGGATGGGATGTGGCTGAGATTCTGACCAAAGACCCGGGTTATTTTACATGGGTCTTGGGAAGCGATTTCACCAACAATACCAAGCAGGTACTTACCCGCATCCGCCTTCGTGAATTCAACAAGAGAATGGGAAAATAATTGTTACCGGGCTTTCGCAAGCAGTTGGAGAACAAACCTCTTGCGAAACTCGGATTTATTTCTTAACAGTTAGAAAAATTCATGTTAAAAGGAAAGAAAATCGTATTGGGCATTACGGGCTCTATTGCAGCCTACAAGTCTTGCCTCATCATACGAGGTCTCATCAAGCGCGGAGCCGAAGTGCAGGTGGTCATTACGCCTGCAGGAAAGGAGTTCATCACTCCCATCACCCTTTCGGCTCTTACGCATAAGCCTGTGGTAAGCGAATTCTTCTCGCAGCGCGATGGAACCTGGAATTCGCACGTAGACTTAGGTCTGTGGGCCGACGCCATGCTCATCGCTCCTTGCACAGCCTCTACCATGGGAAAGATGGCTCACGGAATTGCTGACAACATGCTCATCACAACCTATCTGTCGATGAAAGCGCCTGTTTTCATCGCTCCAGCCATGGACCTCGACATGTATAAGCATCCTTCTACCCAAACCAACATGAAAACACTTCTGGGCTATGGAAATCACATCATAGAACCCGAAGTGGGATTCCTGGCAAGCGGACTGGAAGGAAAGGGACGCATGGAAGAACCTGATATTATCGTAGAATGCCTTGACAGATTCTTCGATGAACAGGCTCAGCAGAATGCGAAGACCGATGAAGCTGCATCAGAAAACTGCAAGGAAAAAGAAAGCGATAAGCTCGATTTGAAAGGCAAGAAGATCATGATTACAGCCGGACCAACTTACGAAAAGATTGACCCGGTACGTTTCATCGGCAATTATTCTTCCGGCAAAATGGGCTTTGCCCTTGCTGAAGAATGCTGCCGTCGTGGTGCTGAGGTTACGCTGGTTGCAGGTCCGGTTTCGCTCAGCTGTTCCGAAGCCATTCATCGCATCGATGTAGAAAGTTGCGAGGAAATGTATCAGGCTGCCACTAAAGCTTTTGCCTCTACCGATGCAGCCATTCTCTGTGCTGCTGTTGCTGATTTCAAGCCAAGCGAGATTGCTGACAGGAAAATCAAGCGCGAGAAAGATGATCTGGAACTCCGCCTCGTCCCTACTCACGATATTGCTGCAGCCCTTGGCAAGATGAAACAAAAACATCAGAGAATTGTGGCTTTCGCCCTGGAAACCAACGATGAAGAGGCTAATGCACAGAAAAAACGCAAAAAGAAAAATGCCGATTTCATCGTGCTTAACTCTACTCGCAATCCGGGAACCACATTCCGTACGGATGACAACCAGATAACGATTATTTCTGAAGAGGGTAAGAAAGAATATGAGAAGAAACCGAAAACTGAAGTGGCTCGTGACATTATCAACGAGCTGGCTCATCTCTTGTAGCCCCATCACATCAGCCGCTCAGGAGTTACAGGCTAAGATTACCATCAACCATGCCCAGATTCAGGGCACGGAAAACCGGGTATTCGATAATCTGCAGCAAACTCTTGAGCAGTTTGTGAACGACAGGCAATGGACGAATCTTCAATTCAGGAAGAACGAGCGCATCGTGTGCAACTTCAATATCACGGTAAGCAAGTATGATAAAGACCAGAATATCTTTACCTGCAAGGCGCTCATCCAGGCCAACCGTCCCGTCTACAATTCAGCCTATACGTCCACCTTATATAATAATGTGGATGAAAACTTCACGTTCAAGTTTGCCGAGTTCGACCAGCTGGAGTTTACCGAAGAGCGGATTGACAACCAGCTAACGGCTCTGCTCGCCTACTATGCTTACCTCATCATCGGTTTAGATCTTGACAGTTTTGCGCCTAAAGGTGGTGAAGACATTCTGCAACGTTGCATGAACCTCACCAACAACGCCCAGAATCTTGATTTTCCGGGCTGGAAAGCGTTTAGTGACAACAGAAACCGGTTCGCCATCATTTCCGATTATCTCGACGGAGCCATGGAGCCTTTCAGAATGCTGCAATACAACTATTACAGAAAAGGGCTCGATGAAATGGCGAATAATGTGGAACGAGGCAGAACTGAAATCACCAACACCCTGCTCCAGGATCTGAAGAAGGCACGTACAGACAGACCGCCCAGTCTGCTGCCACAAATCTGGACCGACTATAAGAAGGACGAGCTTGCTAACATCTATCAGAAACATGGCACTCAGAAAGAGAAAGAAAGCATTTATGAGCTGCTCTTCTCCATTAATCCTTCTCAAAACTCATATTGGGACAAAATCAAGGAATAAGGCTACATGCAGAATGATTCGAGGCAACTTCCCGGACGATAAAGCAAAGATTCTTCATAGGTAGGTTAAGTTCCTTTAAAACAATAAGATAAGAAATTATGCTCAAGCAATTATACATCAAGAATTTCACGTTGATTGACGAGTTGGACATTCCTCTTTATCCAGGATTCTCAGTCATCACGGGCGAGACGGGTGCCGGAAAGAGCATCATTCTCGGAGCCATCGGACTGCTCCTGGGCAATCGTGCAGACAGCAAGGCCATCAAGGCAGGAAGAGACCGATGCGTGATTGAAGCACACTTCGACCTGTCAAAATACGGAATGCAGGATTTCTTCGATGCTAACGATATTGATTATGATGCAGAAGACACCATCATCCGCCGCGAACTGACTGCTGCCGGAAAGAGCCGTGCCTTCATCAACGACACGCCCGTCCCCCTGAGCAAGATGAGAGAACTGGGCGAACAGCTCGTCGATATTCATTCGCAGCACCAGAACCTCCTGCTGCAGAAGGAAGACTTCCAGCTCAGCGTGGTCGACATTATTGCCCACGATGAAAAGCAGAAGAAGGCTTATCTTGCCGAATACAAGAACTATAAAAAGGCTAAGCAACAGCTGGAAGACCTGAAAGCGGAAATCGCAAAGAACAGGGAGAACGAGGAATTCATGCGATTCCAGTTTAAGGAACTGGATGACGCTAACCTGCAGGAAGGCGAACTTGAGCAACTGGAACAGGAAGCAGAAACCCTGAGCCATTCTGAAGACATCAAGACTGCTCTCTATGAAGCAGATAATGCACTCTCGGGCGAAGACGGCAGTATTCTCGACAAACTGAAGAATGCAGCCCAGCAGATTGACAACATCAAGGAGGTTTATCCGGATGTGAAAGAGGTGGCTGAGCGAATGCAGAGCAGCTATATAGAACTCAAGGATATTGCCCAGGAAATAAGCGGAAGCGTTGACAATATAGAGTTCGACCCGAACCGGCTTGAAACCATCAATTCCCGGCTTGACCACCTCTACTCGCTCCAGCAGAAATTCCATGTGGAAAATGTAGAGGAACTCATCGCCACTCGCGAGCGAATCAACGAACAGCTACAGCACATTGATAATGGAGATGAAGACATAGAAGAGCTGGAAAAGCAAGTTGCCCTTCTGCTTGCCAAGGCTGAAAAGCTGGCTGGTGAACTGACTGCCATCCGAACAAAATCGGCTAGAAAGATAGAAGAAGAAATGAAGAAACGTCTCATTCCTCTGGGAATTCCAAACGTCCGCTTCGAAATTTCATTCTCCGCCAAGCAACTCAGTTCTGATGGTGTTGACAAGGTAAATTTCCTGTTCAGCGCCAACAAGAGCACGCTTCTCCAGCCGGTGAGTCAGGTTGCTTCTGGTGGAGAAATCGCCCGCGTCATGCTTTCTCTGAAGGCCATGATCAGCGGCGCCGTAAAACTGCCAACCATCATCTTTGATGAAATCGACACGGGAGTAAGCGGTAAGATTGCTGAAAAGATGGCGGAAATCATGACAGAGATGGGCAACCTGAACCGTCAGGTTATTTCCATCACCCACCTGCCTCAGATTGCTTCCATGGGAACCCATCATTACAAGGTTCTGAAAGAAGAAACCGAAGAGGGAACTCTTTCTCACATGAAGGAACTCAACGAGCAGCAGCGTATAGAAGAAATCGCCCAGATGCTCAGCGGAAGCGACATTACGCCTGCTGCCCTGGCAAATGCTAAGGAGTTGCTCAATAAACACAAGCAACACAAATAAGATTATGAAAAAAATAAATATGATCATGATGGGACTGATGCTCGGAGCATCGTCCCTCTATGCCCAGCCGGGTTCGGTCCAGAAACTGGCTAAGAGCGTTTTCACCTTGACTACTTTCAATCAGAAAGGCGACATTATCGCCTCTACCCAAGGTGTTTTTATCGACAACAAGGGAACGGCTATCAGCACCTTCAAGCCATTTGTCGGAGCTGTAAAGGCTAGCGTTGTTGACGCTTCCGGAAAATCGATTCCTGTTGAGGCCATCATGGGAGCCGACGAACTCTACGATGTGGCTAAATTCCGCATCAACGCCTCTACAGTTGCTGCCCCTATTGCAACCAAGGAATCGGCTGCTGGCGACAAGGTCTGGCTGGTTCCATATTCTATCAAGAAGCCGGCTTACCAGCAGGAGGACATCAGCAGCGTAGAGAAGTTCAAGACTACGTACAACTATTACATCTTCTCGAATAGTACTCCCGAAAATGCAGTAGGTTGTCCGTTTGC
>ENA-OPSC01001319-OPSC01001319.1-human-gut-metagenome-genome-assembly--contig:-NODE-1319-length-11687-cov-3.140475_pt1 | contig 11687 bp, 9 predicted proteins | sample MGYA00241800_ERZ501891 | MGnify/ENA primary metagenome ERZ501891 (study PRJEB25962, sample SAMEA2042407) | human gut metagenome | biome: human gut; feature: human-associated habitat; material: faeces...
GCTGTCAGCCCTGCTGCCGCTCCGATAAATGTCTTTAAGTGCAGATAATTACACAACATATAAGTCGGAATAATCTGTCCCGGAATGATAAGTCCTATCACAAAAAACGTAATGATCTTCTGACTTCCTTTTGTATTTCGTCTCTGTAATACAAATGCTGCCAATGCAGAAAACAGAACAATCAAAAGCACTGACAGTAATGTCACGATGCAACTGTTTCTGAATGCATGCACCACACCGGTCTCCATAACTGCACGATAATTTTCAATAATGTTCCACTGTTTTGGCAATGCCAGTCCCATCTGTGCCGCTTCTTTTTTATTTTTAAAAGAATTCAGTACAATCATTGCAAAGGGGACCAGCATTAACAGACTTAATGCAAAGCCAAACAAAGTTCGTAGAATGTGAGTATGCTTTTTTGCAGGCGTTCTCATACTTCCACCTCCTTACGGGAGATAAAGCGGTTCGTCGGCAGTGCAATCAGCAATACAAAGAATGTCAGAATCATGCTGGCTGCACATCCCCGTCCATAGCTGCCGCTGCTGAAAGAGGAATAAATCAGCGTTCCGAACACGCTGGTCGCATTACCGGGACCGCCATTCGTCAGTGACTGTACGATATCAAAAACTTTTAATCCACCTACTACACTGATAACGACCGCATTATTCAACGCGGGCATGATCAGAGGTATTGTCACAGACCGAAGCTGCTGCCAGTAAGTCGCGCCATCCAGCTGTGCTGCCTCATAATAGGTCTTGTCAATAGATTGCAGTCCTGCCAGGAAAATAACCATGGTGTACCCAGTCCATTTCCATATTTCTACAAACGCGCAGGAGAAAATGGCAATCTTCGCATCTGTAAGCCAGTTGTGCATTAGCATATCCAGCCCCATCGCACTCAATGTCTGGTTGATTAATCCGGAAGGATGCATCATAGACCGGAACACCAGTCCCACAGCAACGTTATTCAGTACCGCCGGAAGGAAGAAAACTGTTCTCATATAGTTCACGCCATGAAAACGTTGATTCACCAGCAGCGCTAATGCCATTCCGAAGATTACTTTTCCTAAAGTCGTTACCACTGCAAACAGTAACGTATTCTTGATAGCAATGCTGAAATAAGGATTCCGCAATACCGTTGCATAGTTTTCAAGTCCTGCAAATGTAATCGTGGATAATTTGAAAGATTTTACATTAAAAAACGATAACAGCAGACCTGACAGTGCAGGTAAAACAAACAGCAGTGCATAAACCAGCAATGCAGGCAGCATAAGATAATAAGCATATGGACTCTTCAAATGTCCTCGTAATTTTTTTGTCTGTCCCAAGAGTTTTCTCCTTATATTGTCCATGTTTTATAAAAATAACTGGAGTGCAAGCACTCCAGTTATCCATTCTCATCCAATGTTATCTGGCTCTAATTCCAGTTAGGATCATTGGCTGCTTTTGCATTATCTGCGGTATCACTGTCTAACAGGCTGATGACCTGATCAATATCCATACCACCTGCCAGATAATCCTGTACATGGATATGATAATCACCATAGCCATATACATTACCGTTCTGCCATACTTCCATGCTGTTTCCTTTCAGCATCTCATCATAAAGAGTCTGATATGCTTCCGGAAGTTCACAACTTACTTTCTGATTCAGGTAGATTCCGGGCTGTGCTGTAGCATAAATCTGCTGAGCGGTAGAAGAAGCCAGGAAATTCAGCACTTTTTCACCTAATTCCTGATCCTTGCATGCAGAAGTCATAACAACGGAACCGGGCATGGAAGAGCAGGTATAATTCTTCTCATACAAAGGTAAGATAAAGGATCCAATCTTGTCTGCGGATTCCGGATACTTGCTGGCGATCTCATCATATACCCAGGTACCATTGCAATACATACCGGCGGTACCTTCTGCCAGTGCAGTCTGTGCCATATCATAGGTATCTGACAGGAAGCTGCTGTTAACATATCCCTTGTCTACCATTTCTTTGGACATAATGATTGCATCTTTAAAATTTGTGGCATCGGAATAATGACGTTTATTCGTATTCATTTCATTCCAAAATTCTGTATAAGAAAGTCCGCTTTCCACAACATCTTCGTTGAATCCAAAGTGTGTGATACACTGCAGTGTCCAGGTATCTGCTCCGGAATAATATAAAGGTGTCACACCGATTGCTTTCAGCTTTTCACAGCAATCAAGGAACTCGTCCCATGTAGTGGGTGCTTTTTCAATTCCCGCTTCCGCAAATACATCCTTATTGTAGAAAATACCTACCAGTGAAGTGGAATCCATAGGAACTGCATAAAGCTGTCCGTTATAAATATAATGTCCTTCCTCCAGCTGATCCTGACTGTATTCAGACATATCTACATTTTCGAGAGGGACGATCTGATCCAATACGCCGGCATTGTGATCCAGCCACTTCGGTCCATAGGTTTGTAACAGATCCGGGAGATCACCGGTTGCAAACTTAGCTCTTACAAGTTCTTCACCTTCGCCGCCTCCTGCGATAATGTCAATCTTTAATCGGAAGCCCAAATCATCGGCGTTCTGATCAATATAATCTGACAGTGCCTCCCAACCGGATTTATACCAGTCGGTGAAAGTCAACATGGTGACGGTAGGCACCTCTGTATCCGTTTTTGCCTGCTCCGTCTTTGTCTCTGTTCCTGCGGGCTGTGTACTCTCCGATGTAACTGCATCCTGAGTGTTTCCACATGCTGCAAGAGATGTTACCATCATAGTTGCCAGTGCTAATGCTATACCCTTTTTCATGATAATCCTCCTTGTAAAAATATATTTGAGTGGTTCCTCATGATTTGATTATAGTGGAGTGAGTACTTATCAAAATTGGATTCTTTTGTGAAAAAATTGTACTTTTTATTCCTCTGTCTTCCGATATTCCTTCGGTGTCATCCCTGTATACCGTTTAAATATTCTGGCAAAATACGCGTCGTCCTGAAATCCGGTCATACGTGCGATCTCTTTATTGCTGTACCTGTTCTCTTTTAGCACTTCCTTCGCTTTTTCAATCCGGTAAGCACACAGGAAATCCGAAAACCCTATATTCAGATCCTCCTTAAACAACCTGCTCAGATAAGAAGCACTGATTCCTATGGCATCCGCAACGGTACTTTGGGATATCTCCTGCGCATATTTTCTGTGAATGATACCAATTGCCTGTTCCACATAAGGAGATTCGGGGCTTTGTGCATGACTCTGTGCAGCTTCAAAAGCATTTTTCATAATACTCTGAAACCATTTCTCAGCTTCCTGCAAATTCTTAAAGCTCCGAAAAATCTGTTGTGGATTCACAGGATCAAAAAATCTGTTCAGATCAATATCTCTCTCAATCCATGCACGTTTCAATGTACTCAATAAATCCAAAAAGAAATTCTGTAAAGAATCTACGGTCGGCTGCATTGTTCCCAACTGTTTGAATATATCATTCAACAGCACTTCCGCCCCTTCCCGGTTATTCTGGCGGATTGCAGATACCATCCGTCCTTCCCGTGCTGCATCAAATACAGATAATATATCTAACGGGACTGCGTTTTTCTGCGGTCCGACAGCCTCAGGAAAAAAGCGATTTTCGTACACTTTTTCCGCTCCAAGATAAGATTGCGGGATGTTCAGTATTGATCCTGCAACTTCTCCCTCATATAAACTAACTTCCAAATTCAGATAGGTTTTCAGACAACTGCTGATTCTTGTCTGTACTTCCCGAAAAAGTTCACTCCTTGCCAGATAACTATAAATATTTTCATAATCCATCATAAAAACATATTTCTCATCCGAAACATGACAGCAGATTCCCATCCGATAATCCTGCAAAATCTCATCAATAATATTTAAAATTGCATACTCCCGCAGATAGGAAGAAATTACATTTTCTTTCCTTGGCTGAACCATTATAATGACCGCAGATACATTTTTCATAGCGATTTTTCGTCCCAGCACACCGGAGCGAAACCTGATCTCCTCTTCGCTGTAATAACACCCGGAGAAAAGATTCATCATAAAATTCCTCCGAAGTGCCACCTGATTGTCCGCGGTAATGGAATCCTCACCTTTCCCAAAATTCTTCCCCGTTTCTTCTGCTCTGGACAATACCTGCACTAATACCTTTTCATCCAGTTCATGCTTTAAGATATAATCAATTGCTCCGTTTTTTAATGCCTGTCGCACATAATCCAGGTCATCGTAGCCGCTCAGCATGATCATTGAGATCTCAGGATGTTCCCTTTTAACTTCTTTCTGCAATTCAAGACCATCCATCTGTGGCATTTTAATATCTGATATGATAACATCCGGCTCTGTCATCTCTATCTGATGTAACGCCTGATCCCCATCTGCTGCCTCTGCTATTATAATATATCCTGCATTTCTGCACTTTTCTGATGTCTCAAGCAATCTTTTCAGATTTGTCCTTACAAGAAAATCATCATCTACAATCATTATTCTCATCGTATTTTTCCTCCTCATCCTGACTGCTCCTGGGAAGAATGATTTCCACGGACGTCAGCAGATTCTCTCCAGATACAATCCGCATTTCCGCTTTTTCTCCATATAACAGATTCAATCGTCTCGATATATTCTGCAAGCCGATATGTTTCGATGCGCCTCCGCAATAATGCTGCTGGCACAATAATTCCGGTGGAAATTCCGGTCCGCTGTTCCGTACCAGTATATGAAGTTCCTCCTCTTCTCCATATACCCTGATCTGTACCATACCTACCGACTGTTCCTTCGAGATTCCATGCTGCAATGCATTTTCCACGATTGGCTGTATCAGCAGTTTTGGCAATACACATCCTTTTACCGAATCTTCAATGGAAATACTATAGGTCAGTTTCCCGACATATCTATACTGCTGGATATCCAGATAATCCTGTAAATATTTTTCCTCCTCGGCAATACTGATAAATTTTCGAGCATCCAAATTCAAATGAAGCATTCTCGATAACGCATCTGAAACTGTCTGGATATTCTCTACCCCCTGCATAATAGATAACACCTTTATAGTATGCAATGTATTATACAAAAAATGGGGATTGATCTGTATGGACAACATTTCAATCTCAGAAATTCTCTTTTCTTCCTCCACCTTGCGAATATTTGTAATCAGATCCCTGATTCTCTCCAACATAGTCCGAATCTGTTGATATAAAATTCCTACCTCATCCCTACGTTTAATAGATATCGGCAATTCCAAGCAGTCATCACCAATCTTTTCCACTGCTCCCGTCAGTTTGCGAAGATCTTTTGTCAGATAATAAGAGACTACAAAAGCAATTAAAGCAAACACAATGACAAATAAGATCACCATAACCGTCATCTGATTCCTAACCTGCAAAAAACCGGCGAGAACTGTACTCTGCTGTACCACACCTACGATTTGCCACGGTGCAACTTCCGAAGTAGTATAAACAACCAGCCAGGTCACCCCGCCCTGTCTTTTTGTGAAAGTTCCATCTCCTTCCGGTATGGAATCACAGAAATCCGATACATTTAAGAAATTCGTTTCTTCCGGACTGTACACAGTCTCTTTGGTATCTCTGTCAAATACATAAAGTGAATATCCTTTCATTTCCCGGATATCAAATATCGTCTCCAACAAGCTGCTCTTGATGTCAGCTTTGATAACTCCCACGATCCGGCTCCCATAAAATACAGGACGAACAATTGAAAATACATAGCTGTTTTTGGGAGACGGCTGTTTTTCTGTATACGCCCGTGGTGTCAGATACACTACGTCTTTCTCCCCGTTTTTTATGCTCTCGAACCATTCCGTATCCGCCACTTCATCATAGGGTGTCGTAATTCCATAGGTACAGGTTCTTCCATCCAGTCCATAGATTGCCATTCCGTTCAAATACGCCTTAAAATTGCACCGGTTAAATAAATAATTCTGTGCCGACTGTCTGGACGAAACCTGCATATTCGGTTCCGAAGCCGTCAGGAACTGAATAATACTGTCATTCTGCGTTGTCCGGACTTTATTTGAAATAAACGCAGTTGTATAATCAATCTCCCGCAATTTTTCATCAAACATTTCATTCAATGTTTCAATCACCGTATCCATATGTTCTTCTGCTGTTTCCACGGCTTCTTGGGTAAAACTCCGATACCATGCTATTGTACTGACCGCACAAAACAATAGTAACAGCGAGACCATAATCATCAGAACACGCATTGTGAAACTGTGTATTATTTTCATTCTACGCACCTCCCGGACATGCTTTCTCTCTTATCATAATACAGGAAAAACAACCGGTCAAAGTATAGTAATTTTTTAAAATAGAACAAAATAATCCAATTTTGTAATGGAAATATTCTTGTAAAATATACAAATCAGAAGATTGGTAATAAAGAACGATTTGAAAGGAAGATATGATTATGGGAATATTGACACGTATTTGGGAAGGGAATTTCGTATATCAGGAGCCGATCTGTTTTTCTGAAGATGCTGAAGGGCACATTGCCGGTGGTCAGTTACTCTATCAACCGGAACATATTTTGTCTGTCACATCCTTTGACGGCAGTGGCTTTTATGAAGAGGGGACAGATTACATACGGGAAGATTCCAGGCTGATCCTTACAGAGCATTCCCGCATTCCCATTCTTTCCCGTGACATTTACTGCAAACCCTTTACCGGAGTTCCCGAGACAGCATGGGTCCGTCTACCGGATGGAGAACATTACATGGAAGTCGTCTCCGATGTATACCGTTGGCAGATACTCGTTACGTATACACATAAAACTGTCTGGGACAGTTTTTCTCCAGTCGACAGTTCTTCTCTTCTGCCGCAGAGTATGCAAAAATTACAGAATGGTGGAGATTTTCATTTAGTATTTTATGGAGATAGTATTACTGCTGGTTGGGAAGCCAGCGGTTGCAATGAATCTGCAATAGATATGGTCACTTTGGAAGATTATCATGTTACTCTCTGGCACGCCCCTTATCAGCCCGCCTGGGCAGAGCTTGTCAGCAACAGCTTACAGCACCGCTATCCACAAAGTAATATTATAAAAAAGAATCGGGCTGCCGGAGGCTCCACCGTACAATGGGGCGTGGAAAATGCAAAAGAACTGGTATGTCCCTGCAATCCGAATCTTGTGATATTAGGTTTTGGAATGAATAGTATGCAGGAACCTGCTGAAGCCTACAAGACAGCTATTCTTTCCATTATTCAGACGATTCGGAGTGAACATCCCGACTGTGAATTTCTGCTGGTATCTCCTATGATTCCGAATCCGGAGATACGCGGTTTTCAACATAATCAACTCCCCGTACAGCAGGATGCTCTTTATCAGATTGCTGCAGAATCAAAAGGTATCTGTGTGGCTCCGGTGCACTCCATGTTCCGCGAGCTTGTCGCCCATAAAAAAAATTATCTGGAGTTAACCGGAAATTGCATCAATCATCCGAATGATTTTTCAATCCGGGTATACGCACAGACAATTTTAAGTGTTTTGGGGTGCTGATAACGCTTTAAAAAATTTATGCCGTCAGCTGCTCCTCGGTGATGACTGTGACTTTTCCCAGGGATACCGTGAACCAGTAGAGGGGTCCCTGGGCGGTGTCTGCATACTGCCAGATCTTCCATGGAAATATAAGATAGAAAAAAACGATTCCCCACAACAGCACACAATACCGGTAAAGAGATCCGCAGTCCTCTAAATACCATTCTGAGGAGCAATATGATTCCTATGATGATACTTCCCTGAAGACTCATTCTGAACAGTATCTGCATCATTGCCATTACTGTCATTCCTTTGCTCCCCCGTTATTTTCTATAATCTTCTTCAGCTCTTTGATCTCTTTCTTAGACAGCTTCTTCCGGGAAGTAAATGCCGCTACGAAATCTGGCAGAGATCCTGCGAAAGATTCCTCAATGATCTCCTCGCTCTGTCTCGCTTGGAACATCTGCTTCGACAGCAGTGAAGTAACGACACCGTTCTCACTGGTAAAAATCCCCTTCTGGCAGAGGCGCCGCAGGACTGTATAAGTTGTGGATTTCTTCCAGTTTAACTCCTGCTCGCATAGTTTTACCAGTTCCCCGGAAGAGACCGGCTCATGCTCCCAGATGATCTCCGCAAAACGCATCTCCACAGCTCCCATGGTATATTCCGACATTGTAATTCCTCACTTTCTGCCCTCTGTGGCATCCGTTAAGTCTTATTATACAAAATGGTTTACAATTTGTAGCACTTTAATGTTACATCCTGTAAACCATTTTTGTCAATGTCTATTTTTTCCCTACAAAAGTAAAAGTTTCTCTTATACCGGAAACTTTTTTCATTTTTTTCAAGTGTATCCAGTATAAATTGTTCTCATCCCCCATTCGGCATCAGATCATTAAAAGTGGCCCACGCTTCTTCCGCCGTGTAATCCGCCAGCTTAAGCCACCCGGTGACACCATTCTCGGTCTCCACGCAGAGCCACTGTCTGCCGGCATCCAGATAAAGGAAATAGACTCCGTGATCTGCGTTGATGGTAAAGCGTTCGCTGCCGGCATCCGGAGTCCGGCAGACTTCCAGATCCCTATTGAGCCAGTGCAGGGTCGACTGCTCCGGCAGATCATAGCTGTCTGCAGGAATCTCCGCCAGTCTTCCGTCACTTCCAATGCGGTATACGATCCGCAGGTTTTCCTTCTGTAACGTATAATCATAGGGCTGGTTGGTGATGATCTGGCCGTTTTCCACCCAGATCTCCCGGATATCCTGCGCGAAGCTTCCTACCTCCTGTAATTCCCCGTTCTCATAGCTGAACAGGAAACTCTCGCACTGTCCGAACTCGTCCCTGCGCATCAGTGCCAGCAATATCTGTCTGCCGTCAGGGCTGAAGGCATAGATGCTGTTCCCCAGATTCTGTGCCGTCCGCATCTGGCCTTGCATGGTATTCACCGCAAATATATATTGATCCAGCGGCGAATGATCCACTTCGTTTACTGCCTGTGCCATTCTCGAACGCAGCAGAAGTTTCTCTGCGGTTCCGTCTCCGTCCAAATCCAACAGGGCATAAGTCTCCTGCTCCGCTCGCTCAGACAGATCGAATACGACTCCCACATTCGTCATAATATCCCGTCTCTGTGCTGCTGCATAAGCATCCGCTTCCTCTGTCGTCAGATCTGCCGCCACCTTCCCGCTCCAGACCGGCTGGCTGGACAGAAGCGGAAGTTTCATCTGGGCGGTTCCGCTGCTCTGACTCAGGATCCAATAACCGTCTTCCGCAGTAAGCATGTCTGCGGAGAAATCCTGCGCCTCCGACGGCAGCTTCCAGTCCGTGACCCCGTTTTCTCCGGTCTGTCCCGAAGTATCATATTCCCGGATCGTGTCGATCCAGATGTCCAGATCTCCATCCTGATAATCAGAAGCTGCAAAATAGTACAATCGGACACTATCCTGTTGCTTCAGATAAGCCATCTCCTGTCTATAACTGTCAGACGTATAATAATTTCCCACATTCTGGTAAACCGTGGAACGTCCCTCTGCCGCACATCCCGGCGCTATATATCCCGGAACCATACAATTTAGTCCGGCGTCGTCCCCGGTGGCCGCATAAATACCGTAGCTGGAGACCTGATAAGTAGCAGCAACATCCGCAAAAGATCCGGTGGATACCTTTACATACACCCATTTTTTCGACAGTTCTGCCACGGTAGCCCAATCTTCATCCCTGGGTCCGTATTCCGCATAGACCACTCTGGCCTGATTTTCTCCGTCCAGAGGACCGGTAGAATGCCTGCCTTTACTGTCGATGTCTCCCAGTGACAGCAGCCAGATCTGACTGCTCTCCTCCGCAAATACCATCGGAATATCGATACCGGATCCATCAGCGAAAATATAATGTACGTTTGCCACAGAGCCTTCGCCGGGTCTTGTGGAATCCTTTTGGAAAAATAAATACTGCCTCCCGGCTTCATAGAGCAGTTCCGTCATTTCCCCGCTGCCACCCTGTAGATTCAGCAGAACTTCCGCAGCCTTCACCGGATCCTTGTAGGTCTCATGGGCAGCGGCATCTCCGTCTAAAATCCGCTGATGCAGTTTCCGCGCCGCGACACCATCGTAGCCAAGATACTGGATACCGTCCTGTCCGGCAAAAGACCGAGTATCCTCCAAGGCAGCCACATCAAACAGGGTACTGAACTCTTCCCTGCTGTGGATACCCTGCTCAAATACCGTCAGCCATTCCGTTTTGGCAGCCTCATAGTCCACTTCATCCGTCGCAAACTCCCCTGTTGCAGCTTCCTCGGTTGCATCTGCCCCGCCGGTTGCCTGCGCCGCATCTGCCTCTGTCTCTGCACCGCTATCCGCATTTGCAACATCCGCTGCATCCGTTCCGCTGCCCGGATTGCTGCACAGGCATACCACCAATATCACAAGCACTGCTGCCGCGCCGATCATGACCCAGAATGGCGGCCTACGATAATCCAGTACATGACGGATACGATTCTTCACATGGTCTTCGCCAAAAGAAAGCAGTGCGCAGATGGAACCACCACGATAGCGTTTCCATTCGCCGCCGGAAGCCTCTTCCAACAATGTATAAGAGTAGATTTTCTTACTCTCTTCACCGAGGAGCTTCACAACTTTTTCATCGCAGGACATCTCACAGTCCATATTCATCAGATAAAATGCCAGCCACACCAGCGGATTGAACCAGTGGACGCAGCAGATCACCAACGCCGCAGGCTTAAACAGATAGTCCCTGCGCTGTAAGTGCACCCGTTCATGACACAGAACAACTTTTCTGCTCTCAGGATCTAAGCCCGAAGAGAGATAGATCACCGGATGGACCAGCCCCATGACAAAGGACAGATGCCCACCATCGATCTCGCAGATCCCCGGTTCTACCTGTATGACACCACTGTCAGGTCTACGAATCCGGTTACGCATACGCAGATAAGAATAAGCATGATATCCCAGGAAGCCAAGCATTCCTGCCAACCATACCATGGATAATACACGGAACCACACCGGGTATGTCCATGCGCGGGCGTCAGTACCCGTTCCGGCAGACGTTTCCGAAATCACTGCATCTGTTCCACTGGCTGCTACCTCTGCAACCGTAGCTCCACTTTCTGTTCTCGCAGTTCCCAGGGGAAAATCCTGCGTGCCGTCAGCATTCATGACAGTATTGTCATTTCCCACAGCCATCGTTTTTTCTGCCGCCTGGCTGTCCGGCACTTCCTCCGCAGCGTGCCCGCCACAGCGCATCCCCGTTATTCTTCATAGCGTTGCCCTTGGTAAGATCACGATAATCCGCACCCGTTGTCTGCTGCCCTGACATCATCTCAGTCCCCACCGACAACAATCTCTCCGGAATCAGGCTGATTCCCGTCTCCGGCAACACCGGGCAGCACAGCCGCACGAACACGATTCCCCATAACAGATAGGAGCACCATTTTGGTGCTTTTTTCAACAAAAGTCTGGCGAGGAGCACCAGCAGCACGCAGTATCCTCCCACCAGACTTAAGTTCCATACACCGTCAAATATTCTGTAGATATTCTCACCCATAAGCCCCTCCTGTCCTGCCCCCCGGCAAGGCATAGTCGATGTTTCATAGACTCTTTGTAATTATAGTCTACATTCTACCGACCCGTCTGTCAAGTAAGAAATCTGATTCGATAGAGTAAACTTACTGTCAGTTGGAGAGTCGCAGAAGATTCCCTGCTATGAA
>ENA-OPSC01001338-OPSC01001338.1-human-gut-metagenome-genome-assembly--contig:-NODE-1338-length-11595-cov-16.811265_pt1 | contig 11595 bp, 10 predicted proteins | sample MGYA00241800_ERZ501891 | MGnify/ENA primary metagenome ERZ501891 (study PRJEB25962, sample SAMEA2042407) | human gut metagenome | biome: human gut; feature: human-associated habitat; material: faeces...
GACAAATATACAATCACAGGTTACGTCCACTATTGCAGGGGACGACGGCGAAGCCATGGAAAAAAGTGAAGGATATGTAGCTGAAAATGGTTTTGTAGCAACAGATCCGACGCACTTTGGAAAGACGTGTCATGATAAACAGACGAGGTAAACGTGTTGACCGTGAGGCTGTTTTCTTACCACCTTTGTCTTTGTGAGAGTTGAGGACAAAAATCTTAATGAAATCCGCTTCCGCTCCGATGTTTATAAGATGCTTTCGGAACCAGGCAAAAGTCCCCATATGCTATCCCTGATAGCAAATTCGACAATTTCAGCGAGCGAGAGTTTGAAGAGAAGGTTGCAACTTCTATCATCCTGAGGCTGATGGAGGTATCAGCATCCTCGATGACACTCTCGGTATCGATTGGAAAATACCAACAGAACATGCCAATCTCTCTGAGAAAGATACGAAGCATGCAATGCTGAAGGATTTCGATTCACCATTCGACATCAATGTAGATTTATACAAATAGGGTCTTATGGCAGATAAAGAAGTTTTAGAGCGAATCCTCTCGATGATTCCAGAAGATTTTCAAAACTTTTACGATGCCCCGCAGAGGCAAAAGAGATGCGCAAGAAGATGGGGAAGAAGGTTTCTTCCATAAAGTCCTATTCCTGCGCTATGCCGATGTTTGAAGACATTCGTAAGCTCAATTACAAAGGATAAGCCCAGGTCTGCAAGGCCTTTCATCAGTACTTAAAGAAGCATCCCAATGTGGTATCCTTCTTTCTCGACCGTTTCAAGGAAACTTATTCCCGAATCAATATGAAAGACCTTGAAGAATCCATTGAATGGATAGGCTATGCTGTTAATGATATGGACAATACCATTTCGGAGATAGATTAACCCTATGACTTTCTTTGATATAGAGAAAGTGATGGGAAAGGTAATCAGTAAAGAGCTGAAGAGTAATTCTCTTAAATAAGATATGCTTCCATGTTACTATATTGAAAAAACAGATGAGGTGAAGGAGTGTGCTTAGCAATCCTTAACCCAACAAACGATACAAAATAACTTTTTTTAACAGATACGTGTAACTACTTGTTATATAGTGGGGACGCTGTATTGGTGATATATTGATAGATGCAAAATATTTGATTATGAAGAAAACGATATTTATATCATATTCTCATGATGATGATGCGCATAAGCAATGGGTTCGTAAGTTTGCAGATGACTTGGAAAAGTATGGCAACTTCATAATACTGTTGGATCAAGATTTATCGAAAGGCGCATCTCTTACACGTTTCATGGAGCAAGGTCTGACTCTGGCTGATAGGGTTTTGGTGATTGGAACTCCCAATTACAAGAAAAGATCTCTTAGCTCAGGTGGTGTATCTTTTGAAGAATCGATTATTAGCTCTGACTATATGTTAGATATTGATACAACGAAGTATTATCCGATATTACGATCAGGGACTTTTGCAGATTCTTTTCCTCCTATTTTAGCATCTCGAAATGGCGATGATTTTACTGATGATACGAAATATGAGACTAACTTACGAAGAGTTATTTCTGAAATAAATGAGGAGAGAATTGATAAAATGGATTTTTTGAAATCTACAAAGCAAGAAACAAACCTTCGACCTAAAGCTGTTGTCTCGGTGAATTTTAATTATATGTTTGAGACCATGTGGGGCAGTCCTACAGGTAAGGTGGAAGGAATTGGTGTAAGTGTTTCAGTAATCAATTATAGTCATGAACCTATGTTCATTTTAGAGCCACACTTTGAGTTTGACAAGCCTGTATTAGATGGAAAGAGTGCCTTTGTTTCTCAAAATCATTTGCCAGATAATGTTTGCTTTCCTAAAAGATTAGAACATGGAGAAATAGTGACAAGAACTTATGTTTTTAGTCGTAAGATGTTGCCGCTGTTCGAAAATATAGAGGCAATGAATAATGGCGTGAGTTTCTCTGCTTATGCCATGAATACTTTGGGGGGCGTTTATCAATCAAATAGAGTTTCGTTGAAGCATCTACTTGTTGATTTAAGAAAATGTAGTTTGTAATAGTATATTGTATGGAGTTTAAAGATATGATTACGAAGATTAAGTTTAAAAATTATAAGGCTTTTCCTGATTTGGAAGAATTGGAATTGCGTCCTGTTACATTGATTATAGGAAAAAATAGTAGTGGAAAGTCGTCGATTCTTAAGTTGATAGCTTTACTTACCTCTATGGTAAATGAAAATTATTGGCTTCCATCGCTAAAAGTTAATGAAATTGTGCTAGGCGGAAGTTATCAAACATTGTTTCACAATGGTTCTATGGCAGATTTGAATCTTGAAGTTGAATTTAGAAATGGTTTGACTATAGCGCTTAATTATTACATAGACGACTCTATTATTAAAATTTATAGTTATACTTGTCAGAAGGATGGAGAAATCTTATGCCAGGTGCGAAAAGAATCTCGTGAAGATACTTTAGAAGATCGACTTAGCTCCTTTATTTCTGATAATGAAATGGGGGGTAATGATAGTTCTATTTTTAATTATATAGGACCAATTCGTAGAATGGCACCTGAAAACATTAGGTTTCATGGTTTCTCTAAGGAATATTCTGTAAATTATGATGGAGCAGGAGCCTATGATATCTTATTAAATTCGTTTATAAAGGGAGATGGATGTTTCAATAAAGTATCTTCTTGGATGAACCAGTATTTAGAGGGACAAATGCTTAGTTTTTCCAATTCTTCGAATAATTCTGGTAACTATACTCTTTGGGTTAAAAGAAAAGGAACAGAGGTGAATATTGCTGAGGTTGGCCAGGGTGTTGCGCAAGTGCTGCCTATTGTAACTTTAGCAACTATTGCGGTACCTAACTCGATAAACATTATAGAGCAACCAGAACTTCATCTCCATCCTGCTGCTCACGCTAATATTGCAGAGCTGTTAGGTCGTTCTGCAACAGAGCATCATAATGTTTTTGTTGTAGAGTCGCATAGTAAAAACTTGTTGTTAGGATTCCAGAAACTTATAGTAAACAAGGAAATTTCCTTTACTCCAGATGACATAGCAATTTATTATGTCATGGATACAGAGGAAGGCTCAGCTTTAAAGCGTATTTATGTAGATGAAAAAGGTGAATTTGATGACTGGCCGTTAGGAGTCTTCAGTGAATCTTTTGAATTAACAAAAGAAATTAATAGATTCGTAAATGATTGTAATTGTTGATAAAACCTTCCTTACTCGTAGCGAGGAAGAGAAGGAACAGGATGTTTGCGATATTATTTCAATCTTAGAGCATGGTCACTATATTGAAATGAATCCATTGGTAAAAGCAACGGTGACAGAGATTGTTGAAAATAGTTTGTCAAAACCTCAAAAGGCTTTATATCAAGAAGCAACAGAATATTTAAGCCCAACGAGAACGATGAAGAGATATCTTCAAACTCTTAAATTTTATGATTTTAGGGGGTGTAATTTAAACTGTGTCAAGGCTTGTTCTTAACTTTTATTCCCACTCCCTGCTGGGGGCTGCCCCCAGCAGGGAAGCCTTTTCGGCTGCAAAGTTACATAATTTTAAATCTATCTCCAAATTTTATTGCCAATTGTTGAGAAATTTGTCCCCAATTTGCCAGTGGCATAGTCCATTTCTTACGGATGTTGCGGTAAGCTAAGTACACAAGCTTCTCCAAAGAATTATCCGTAGGAAAGACCCCTTTAGTCTTTGTGACCTTTCTTACCTGTCTGTGATACCCCTCAACCGTATTGGTCGTATAAATGAGTTTACGGATGGCTGGAGTATATTGGAAATACTCTGTCAGACGTTCCCAATTGTCACGCCATGACTTGATGACAATTGGGTACATCTCTCCCCACTTAGACTCTAACAGGTCTAAATTAGCAGCAGCGGAGTCTTTGTTTACTGCACCATATACTGTTCTTAAATCCTTGATAAACTCCTTTTGATGCTTACTGCCAACATACTTGATAGAATTGCGTATCTGATGGACAATACAGAGCTGCACAGAACTCTCAGGAAATACGCTTTGGATGGCATCTGGGAAGCCTTTGAGACCATCAATACAACAAATCAAGATGTCTCGAACACCACGGTTCTGAAGATCCGTAAGAACTTCTAGCCAGAAGTTAGCTCCTTCACTCTTAGACACATACATACCTAACAGTTCTTTTTGGCCTTCCTTGTTGATACCAAGAATGTTGTAAATGGCTCGTGTGACAGCTCTGCCATTCTCATCCTTTACCTTATAATGGATAGCATCAAGCCAGCAAATGGCATATACAGGATCGAGCATGCGAGACTTCCAGGAGGTGATTTCGGGTAATACACGGTCTGTTATAGAGCTGATAGTATCGGCTGATAGAGTTGTGTTGAACTCACGCTCAAAGTAGCTGCTGATGTCACGTGTGCTGGTGCCCATGGCGTACATCTCAATAATCTGGTCAGCCATGCCATTGGCAAGAATAGTCTCACGCTTCTTTACGGTCTCAGGTTGGAAAGTTCCGTCTCGGTCACGAGGAGTCTCTATAGTGACCTCACCATATTTTGTTTGAACCTTCTTACTCATCTTACCATTACGACGGTTGCCGGAAGAGCGTTCCTCTTCACTTAAATGAGCGTCCATCTCACCTTCGAGAGCTGAGTTGAGAATACGCTCTAACAATGGAGCTAATGCTCCGTCCTTGCCAAATAAGGCTTCACCACTACGCAACTGCTGAGCTGCTTTCTTGTAATCAATTTCTAAGTTGTCCATAATATAAAAACTGTATTAAACTACTTTTATTGTAGCTTGACACAGTTTAGTTTACACTCTCTGATTTTACTTTAGAGCAGAGGAAGCTTTTATTTTTGACCTCATCTGAACTTTTAATAGAAAATGCTCCAAATGAATGGCCTATTTACAATAGAATGAGTGTAGTTTATAAAAATGACAGATGTTATTTTTCTGTGTTTTCTTATGTTGAACGGGCAATCAATGAAACTAAAATGCTGAAAGGTGTTCATTGTGGAGGTAAGGGAGAAATTCCTAAGATGATTAGTTATAAAAACCAATATGAGTTCGATGGATTATATAATCATAAAGTTTGCATATTGTTTGATAGGGATACAGATAATGATGCTTGCTTTGCGACAGATAATAATCTGATTTTCAGGTTTTTATGTAATAAGGACGCAGCTCAAGTTGTAGAGTCAGACATTTATAAGCTTGATTTTGGTAATGGCTATGTATGGCATTCATGGTATAAAAGAGCAATAGAGAATTATTTCCCTAAGATAGAATACACAAAGCTTGGGGTGGATATGACAGATTATCCAGATGATGATAGCTATGACTATGTAAAGTTTCCGATAGAAGAAACCAAACAATGGCAAAAAAATCATCATAAGGCAAAGAAAGACAAGCAAAGAATTTACCAAAAGAATATGATGGAAAATATAGGGGTGTCAATGACCCTGAAGGATTATGAGAAAAATCTGAAGTCATTTGATATACAGGGAATACAATTGTCAGAACTTCAGTTGTTTTTGTTGAAGTTAGCAGAAATTGTTTAATAGTATACGATAAAATGAAGAAAATATCAATACGACCAGAGCGAGAATATTTACGTGAAATCGTAAGTAAAATGCAGGATGGACAATACGCAGTACCTGCATTTCAAAGAGATTTGGTGTGGTCTACTACTCAGATAATAGATTTGTTTGATAGTATAACTAAGGGCTATCCTATTGGTTCTATCATTTTGTGGAAACCTAGACCTACGGACACCTATCCAATCAAGACGATTTTTGATGAAGTAGTATCGTCAGTTCAGGAAGCTCAGTATTATATACTAGATGGAAGGCAACGATTAACAACTTTCTATTGCTGTGTTATGGATTATAAAGATAAACCTTCCAAATTTAAATTGTGTTATAATTTAGATAAAGATAGTTTTGAACTGAAAAGTAATAAAGAAGAAAACATTAAGTTAGTCCTTCTTTCTGATGTTTATGATACTTTTTCCCTGTTGGGAATTTTACAAAAATATATGGATATAGAAGATGTCTCCGTACGAAATGATTACATCGTTAAGTTGAAAAAACTGAATACTATATTGCAATCATATGAGATAGGAGAGGTCATCCTTGATGATTGTTCCTTGGATGAGGCAAGTACGGTATTTTCTCGTATCAATTCAAAGGGAACTGATATTTCTAAAGTTGAAATGCTCCAAGCTCTTTATTATAACAATAAGGGTAGTGTGTTGATAGCAGAGGAAATCAAGAAACTTATAAATGAAATGAAGTCTTATGACTTTGTAGGTCTGAAGACAGATGATGTTCTGAATTGTTGTTATCGCTATTTAGGAAAATTTAATTTTGAAAATAAGATAAAGGAATTACTAGATCATGGCAACTTGGAAGAAATCGTAGATAGTTTAAAAATAGATTTTAAAAGATCTGTTGAGTTTTTACGCAATGAGTGCGGGGTTCTTTCTTATAAGCATTTACCTTATGTTCGTCAACTAGTAGCTGTTTGTGCTTTTTTTGCGGTAAAGAAAAATTATACTACTGCAGATTTAATGGAATTGAAAAAATGGTTTTTCTATACTTCTGCACAACAAAGTTTTCGCAATAGTTCTTTAGGAAATATACGACCTATCTTTTATAGATTTGATGAGTACCTTAGAGGTGAAAAGACTACTGCAATCGATTATGAGAATGTAGAAATTGATGTCGATTTTGAATATACTTATGCGAATCAAAATGTGCAGAGCAATTTAATAGCCATGTGCTTGATGGAAGAGTTAAAAAGTAATGGCCGAAAAGATTTTCACTATTATGGTGATTATGTCAGCATATATAAGAAACCTGCCTTTACTTTTATCATGCTTTATCCTGATGATAGGCTTAAGTTAAATAGTTTATTTAAACATGGTAAGTTTCAAGACAATTTAGATTATCTTCTTTTGGATAAAGAGATGATAGATTGTGCTATCAATAAACAATATGTTCGATTTGAAAAACTACGCAAGGAAGCGATTAAAAATGTTGTTGTAAATAATTTGATGCATTTAGGAATCAATGTAGTGATTGCTTCTGATGATACACAAAACAATAATCAGATAAGTATGTTATCACAAGAATCAAAAGAGAAAATGAGACTATGGCTTGATTTATGGCCAGACTCATGTCATCCAGAGGATGAGAAAAGAAAGTCAGATTTCATTAAGAGCTTGAAGGCTAATGATGAAACTGTGGATTTCGATGACTTATACAATTGTTATCGAGAACTTAAACCAGAGATTATTGAAGAAGTGGCAGAGGAAAGATGCAGAGAATGGGCTGAGGAGATAGAGCATAGTTTGAAATTGACCTAATTTGAAGGATTAGTTTAAATGCCTCTACTCATTTATCCAGGGATAATTTTGCAGATAGATTCCAATCTGATTATGATGCCTTGGTTAAGCAGAGAGATTTGGTTAAAGAAGAAGCAAAATCGAAAGTTTCAATAGGTATATCACCTTACAGCATTACATCAAGGCGGTCCCATCCCGCACAATATGGCGAAGACCTTTGATGGTCCGCCAACCTTGGAGCGTAGCGGTTCCGAGCACCGAGTAGGGCGGTTTTCTCCCTCGCTCCTGAGGAGAGAGGGTCGGGGTGAGAGGTGGAGCCCTATTTAATGGTAAAGAGGGACGGGGTGATTTTAGAAGATTTATTATTCAAAAATACATTTTTTGAGAAATCATTGACTACAAGAAAATAGTCAATGATTTGCCTCATTCCAATCCCTTCATCAAAGAAATGGTGATACAGATGCGTCAGCTGATAAACAACATTAAATGCCGTCGTTGGTATAGCAATATCCCCTGCCCCATCGGGCAGCCCCACAATATGCGAGCATTGCAAATCAGCATTCCGCTTGAACCATTTCTGCAATCTGGCATGATAGATAGGATTATTCATGGAGCAAGGAAAGAAATGCAGCTCCACCGGAACACCATCAAGAGAAGTCTCCAGATGCTGCAGTCTGATATCATCCCCCAGTTCAAACTTCTTTTGAGCATACTCCATAATCCTCTCCCTGCTTGCATTCACCCATACATCAATATCTCCAGGAGTACGTGAATAAGGATTCGGATACATCAAGGCATTCCCCTGACCTTTCAGAATGCAGCACCTCAACCCATCCTCTCTCAGCATCGAGAAGAGCTTACCAGCCACAGCATTCACCTTCATGTTCTGCCTGCGAATCTGTTGCGCCTTACCCATCCAAGTCATCAGCAGTTCCCTCCCTATCGGGTTCTGCTTCAACTCCTCAGGATACTCCTTCCCCAATCGCTCTATACCCTCAAAGCAAAGCCCCAGCAGAGCTTGCTTAGAAGCAAAAGAATACAGCTCATACCAGCAATCATCCTGCTCATATTCCCCTTATATCCAAGGCAACACTTCAGAAAAGCGAAAATTGCAGTTATATCATTCATTCAACTATTGATCTTTATTAAATTATTAATACTATCTCAATATTTTACGTCATAATGATGTATATTTGCAGTCAGAATGATTATTAATTAAACATTTTGGACTTATGGCACAGACAGCAATGACAGTCCGTATGGACAACCAGCAGAAAGAGGTGAAACCCCAGAGCTCACGCTTGATGAAATCAATGAAGAAATCAGAGAAGTCAGACGATTAAGAAAAGAACGCAATGGTATATGCAGTCATTGATACAAACATATTTGTATCAGCCCTTATCACCCACAACTCAAACACTTCCCAAAAGAACCGCAGGTGAGGGACAGGTGGGGCAAAAGCACCCCTAACCAAGTATATGTGGGTAATCCTCCTTGATAAGGCTGATATAATCCCACGTATCTGTATCTACTTTATCTTTCTCTGATTCAATTTTAATCCAAACATTACGCAGCATATCTTCCAGCAATTCACGCTCTTGGCTTATGTAAGAAATTCTGCTATATGTTTTGCTTCCCCAAGTTTCAAACTCCTTTTCCACTTCATCCCAAAGATGCGAATCTATCAAACGACAAAAGTTTGCCAATACTGCTTTATAGTCATGCAATGGAACATACGGAATATCTTCTTTTGCGATATAAGCTTTTCCGAAGATATCGGGGCTCATCACTATCCATCTTCTTCTAGAAGTATTGGAATGACCTAAAGCATCCAACTTATGTTTGGCTTGCTGACAAACATCTGCCTTAAAGATAAAAACAGCATCCTGTGAAATCGGAAATTCAGCTGCATTCAAAAGAGTCATCGTATGCTTAACCTTATTATTTAAGCTCAATGCCGTTATGTTCTTGGCTGACTGATATCCCAATCTCAATTCCACCATCAGCAGACTAGAGCCACTCTTATGATTATTATCATAATTGGCTATACCAATCACAGCATCCATCGTACTATCATTAGCACCATTTTGCATATAGTGAGCCTCATAATCATCCATATCCAAGCATTCAATCCTTTTATCAAAAGGAGCCATAGCATAGTCTCTGTTCGAGACATCCACTAAGGTGGAATGCACATTCTGGTAGATAGGATGAGTATGAAGAAAATCATTGTCAAATATCTGTGTCGCCATACTGCTGAATCCTTTCCAAAGCTATGTTAAACGATTCGAAAATAGGCTCAATGTCTTTACCTAACCACTTAAAGTTATAACGATAAGAACATTCTTGCTCTTCGCTGGAAGATATGTAGAAGTTTGTCTCCTCCAACACCTCTTCTCTTTTGGCAATGGCCTTGATGGCAGCAATAAAGTCAGGATCATGACTAGCCAAAATCAGTTTCGTTCCCAATGTCTTATGTATCAACACTAGCAGTCTGGCATATTCCACAATCCACTGCGGATGCAAATGAACTTCAGGTTCATCAATCATCAAGATAGTTTTATCATCCAAATATCCATTCTTGATCAACTGATAAAGATAAGCAAAAGTCTTCATACCAGTAGCTATTTTTTCCACAGGCAATTTAAGATGCTCATCTTTTCGTTCGTAATAGAGTTCTGTCTCGCCTAGAAGACTATCACTCTGTGAGATTTTACCATTAAGCAATCGAGCGATACGCAAGAGAAGCATCTTTGACTTATCCAAAGTCCTACCTAGAGAATGAGTCATGTTACTATGAAGACGCTGCAAGAACACATTGTCTGCCAAGTTTTTGGCATTCAATGCCATAGGAGTATCAATATAAATAGCTCGTTCTATGTTAAACAATGAACCCAGACTCTCCTCAGAGATTATATTGACATCATCCTCCCAAAGTTGCATCGACTCAGGAGCTACATCATCTTCACGAAGATACTCCTCAATAAAGCTATATACGTCTTTTATAGAGCGCATACTAAGTCGCTTTTCCCAATCTTCAAGCATCTTATCGGTCTGTTGAAACATTTTCTTCTCAAAATTATCAAATGTTTCAATGTTATCAGAATCCTCAATTAATTGCTTTAAATAGTTTATAACCCTCACCTTTCTTAAGACAAATACATCATCCGAAAGAAACTCAGGTCTTACCTGTTCTGTAAACTCGGCTACTATAGAATTATATTTTTCAGCCACCTCATCAACAGCGGCTCCAACATTAATTTCTTTTTTCAAAGCATCAATATTGGCCGATAACGTCAAGATTTCACTTCTACTACTGCGATACCCCCATATTTCTCGAATAGCACGTGCAAGAATCTGCAAACTATGTTTGAATTCATCATTTACACCCTTGTCTACATACTCATCGAATCTAGTGGCAACATCCACCATATAATACAACCATTTGGAAATGGTACTTTTGCCACTTCCATTAGGTCCAGCCAAAACTGTTATTCCATCTACCAGAATATCAGCATTTTCTATGGCATGATAATCGCTTATGTTAAATCTATATTTGCTCATAACAATTCCATTTTAAAGCAAAAATAAAGATTTCTCTTGGAAAAAGCAAATCTTTAAGCAACAAAACGTTCTTTTTTAACACTCTGAAACGATTATAGCGCTAATTCCTGTTCCGAAGATACTCTAAAAACTCATTAGAAGCATCACCTGCTTTTGCAATATTCAGAGAGGTCATGACAGCATTATGATTCTTATCCCATGCCTCATACCAAGCAGAATCATGAGATAACTCAGACAAAGTCTTTGTATCCACATTCTTGTATTTATCAATAGCGGCATCCAACTCTTCTATCTCAGCTTTATTTAATTCATCCAAGTTTAGCGATATCTTCCGCCGACATTCTATTCATATTTCTCATAATCAATACCTTCTATATCTAACACCTTCTGCCGCCAAAATTACGCTTTTTTCTCGAAACCACCAAGCAATTAACAAGAAATCTGCAAGTTATCAGCAAATAACCACGAAATCAATCGTAAACTATAAACTATTAACTGTAAACTATAAACAGCTATTCCCTACCTCAGCAAGCTATAGTAAGGCGGTCCCATCCCGCACAACCATGGCGTAGACCTTTGATGGTCCGCCAACCTTAGAGCGTAGCGGTTCTGAGCACCGGAGGGCGGTTACATCCCTAATCCCTATGGTAGGGATTTAGGGGTTGGGTATAGGGTAAGGACCCTCCCG
>ENA-OPSC01001347-OPSC01001347.1-human-gut-metagenome-genome-assembly--contig:-NODE-1347-length-11528-cov-2.459688_pt1 | contig 11528 bp, 9 predicted proteins | sample MGYA00241800_ERZ501891 | MGnify/ENA primary metagenome ERZ501891 (study PRJEB25962, sample SAMEA2042407) | human gut metagenome | biome: human gut; feature: human-associated habitat; material: faeces...
TGGCATGCGCTTCCTCTACCGCATTCACGATAGCGTTCAGCTTCTCTCTCTTCGTCTTGTATACAGCATCCTGCAGATCCTTACGGATAACGGGACGGTTCGTAGGGATCACAACAACATCCATGCCGTAGATCTCACGGAACTCGGTCTCCTCAGTGAGAGCTGTACCGGTCATACCACACTTTTTATCGAATAAATTAAAGAAATTCTGGAAGGTAATGGATGCAAGCGTCTTACTTTCTCTCTTCACCTTTACATGCTCTTTTGCTTCGATTGCCTGGTGCAGACCGTCGGAATAACGGCGTCCCGGCATGATACGTCCGGTAAATTCATCGACGATCAGTACCTGGTCATCTTTTACCACGTAATCCTTATCACGGAACATCAGATTATGGGCACGCAATGCCAGAATGATATTGTGCTGGATCTCCAGGTTCTCGGGATCAGCGAAGTTATCAATGTGGAAGAATCTCTCAACCTTCTCCATACCTGCTGCGGTCAGGTTGATGATCTTATCCTTTTCGTTAACGACGAAGTCTCCGGTCTCTTCCTGTACCACACCCATAATGGCATCCATCTTGGTCAGTTCCTGTACATCATCACCGCGCTTCATCTGACGTGCCAGCAGATCACACATCTCGTACAGAGCTGTGGACTTGCCGCTCTGTCCGGAAATGATCAGAGGTGTACGTGCCTCATCGATCAGGACAGAGTCGATCTCATCGATGATACAGTAGTGAAGATCTCTCTGAACAAGCTGTTCTTTGTAGATGACCATGTTGTCACGAAGATAATCAAATCCAAGTTCGTTGTTTGTTACGTATGTGATGTCACATCCGTATGCCGCACGACGCTCTTCCGGCTTCATGTCGTTAAGTACCACGCCTACGGTCAGGCCAAGGAACTCGTGAACCTTCCCCATCCACTCGGCATCTCGTTTTGCCAGGTAGTCGTTGACGGTTACGATGTGGACACCTTTTCCCTCAAGGGCATTCAGATATGCAGGAAGTGTGGAAACAAGAGTTTTACCTTCACCTGTTTTCATCTCGGCGATACGGCCCTGGTGAAGGATGATACCACCGATGATCTGTACACGGTAATGCTCCATTCCAAGTACACGCTTGGCTGCCTCACGTACGGTGGCAAATGCCTCCGGAAGAAGATCATCCAGTGTTGCACCTTCTGCAAGACGTTTCTTATATTCTCTTGTTTTGTCTCGTAACTGCTCATCCGTAAGCTGCTGCATCTGAGACTGATAGCTTTCGGTTTTTTCAACCAGCGGCATGATACGTTTTACCTCACGCTGGCTGCGGGTTCCAAATACTTTTGAAAAAACATTCATGTTTCTGCTCCAATCATTTTATTCGAATAAGACTGCTGTCTCTGATCTGTCCAATTTTGGATCATTCCAGTTCTCTGTTGATATCCGTTATACTGGATCACATATGGTATATATTCTACCACTTTCCTGTTATAAAAACAATGAACAATTATTTAACAAATCATGTCAGGAACAACAGAAAATATCCCGCATAGGACCCTGTTTTCGAGAATCCCGCGGGATATTACAGATCTTATTTCCTTACTTTTGCATTTTTTACACTGCTCCAGGCACCGTAATATGTCTTTCCGCTCACTTTTTTGTATGCACGGATACGAACATAATAAGTGCTTCCCTTTTTCAAACCGGAAAGTGTTCGGGTCAGTGCACTGGTGGACACTGTTCTGGCCCCTCTCATGGACCTTGAGGCCGCATACTGGATCTGATAGCCGGAAGCACCAGCTGCTTTTTTCCAGCGGACAGTCAGCTTCCCGGAAACCTTGCTGGACGGTTTGTACTGCACCGGAGCTGTCAGGCGGACGATCCTGCTGCCGTTTTTGTTATAAGCACTTAAAGCAGAGCCCTTGTATGCGCGGACTGTATAGGTATACATGGTTCCTGATTTTACTGATCCGTCTGTATAGACCAGCGTATTGCTTCCGCTTACGGTAGCGATATTGACCCACTTGCTGCTGTTTCCGGTCCTTCGATAGATCTTATAGCCGGAAGCATTTGCAGCTTTTTTCCATTTGAAGACGATGCCGGCAGGGCTGTTGGAAGTGCCGGATAACCCGGGCGTGGTAAGCTTTACCGTTGTAAGGGCCGCGGACCGGAACTGGTATACAGCTGACTGTACTTCATCAGTCTTTTTCCATTCAGATTTCTGATAAACATACTTCTGGAAAAAGATATACATGTTATAAGTTGCGGCTTTGTTTATTCCTTTGGCAGATCCGATCCGCCAAGTAGTATTCTTCCTGTTATCGGTTGGATTTGGTGAAGTACTCCAGTAAACCGGCACCCACTTCACATCTCCAGGCCCGGGATTTGAATTTGTAGTTCCCGCACCGGTCACGGTAAAATTATAATATTTATTCGGAGTAAATTTCAGCGGAGAATCCAAACCTCTTACAAAACTATCTTTAACATCCGGTATATAAGGTGTATAGGCTGGTGTCGGCGTCACATCATATCTCGGGCGGGTTCCCCTGTAATTCAACTTTAATTTTTTCAGGTTGCTGGTTCTTCCGTCTGAACCCAATACCTTAAGATACAGATCAAATTCTTTCTCTGTATCCAGATTCTTAAGATATATCACAAAGCTTCTGTTTGCAGTAACCGCCACACGAGAGTTTCCCGTATCGACCCTCGGAACATCAGAAGTTCCGTCCTTTTTTCTCGCTACAGCTTTGTAGTAGCAGGCTCCGTTTGCATCAACTTTAAGTGTCACATTTACAGAACTGCGGCTTACCCATTTTTCTCCGGTCCATTTTACGTTTATTTTTGGCACCGGTGTTGGTGTCACTGTCAGTTCAGGATCCACTGTCGGTGTCACTGTCAGCTCCGGAGCTGACGCTGACATAGCTTCTGCGTTTTCTTCTATACTGTCTCCTGCTTCTTCAGGTATCAGTTCTGTCAATAATACTTCCGGATCATCCTCACTGGAGATCTCTTCTGAAACTCCTTCCTCAGCTCCGCCGAAAGCATCCTCGCTGTTCTCCGCATTTTCCTCGTTTTCCACATCTTCCATGGTTGCATCGGAAGAGTTATCCACCATTTCCTCAGAAATATCCTCACTGTCTTCTGCAGGCTGCTCAGTCTCTCCCATAGACTCTGTAGTTTCCTCTGCGGAAAACATCTCCTGGCTGTCCCCAGCATTTTCTGTGATTTCTGCATCACCGCTGCCAAACTCTGCAGCCATACCGGTTGCCGGAAGCACCGTCACACAAAGTGCAGCACTTAAAAAAAGTGCCAGAACTTTTTTCTTCATTTACCTTCCTCCTTTTCTCCGTGAGTTACATATTTGTTATGTCAAGGAGATATTCGCACTCCACACAGTATTATTTTTCAGAAAGTGGGGCTGACTGAAACTTGTACTGTACAGACTGTATCTTATCCGTAGACTGCCATTTGGAATCCTTGCAGGTATATTTGCGGAAGAAAACATACAGATTAAAAGTTCCCTCCTGGTCGATTCCTTCCTTGGAACCGATCTTCCAGGTGCTTCGGATCCGGTTGGAATTCGGATTCGCAGATGTACTCCAATAAACAGGCACCCACTTAATGTCTCCGTTTTCCGGATCCTCATTATCGGTACCGGCACCGATAACCTTAAAATCATAAAATGTATCCGGATAGAATTCCAGAGGAGAATCCAGCCCCTCTACCGTACTGTCCTCTGCCTTTGGTTTGGATGCTTTATGTTTTTTCTCAGAATCTGTTTTTTTCGCCGGGCGGCTGTCCTGATCAAGCTCCATCCGCTTCAGATCACTTAATTTCCCATTCTCATCCTCAATCTGGATATACAGATCAACTGCCTGGTCTGTATCCAGGTCTGCAAGTGTGATCCCGAACTCTTCATCCTCACTGATCAAAACCTCATCATTCACGGTATTTCCGGTCTCGATCTGAGGCACCTGGGGATTTCCGTCTTCCCCCCGCTCTGCCCATTTATAATAGCAGACGCCGTTAACGGCTGACGTAAGCGTTATCTCTGCCTGGGAATAGCTGTCCCATTTAAATCCTGTCCATTGTATTTCTGACTTTTGGGAATCCTTTGTATTGTTTTCTCCGGAACTCAGTTCCAGGTCCTCCACAGTCTGTTCTTTTATGGTGTCACCACTGTTAAATTCCGCTGCCATACAGGTAGCCGGTATCATGGTCATACCAAGAGCTACACTTAAGATCACCACAGGAAGCTTCTTTTTCCTTTCTCCTTTCGCATATGTCTTCATTATATAATTCTCCCCTATTGCTTGCAACAGAAAAGAAGCCTGATTTTGCTGTGACATAAAAGGCTCCGGAAACCTGCCGATTTCTCACACAGATTCCCGGAGCCTTCCATTCAATATTCAGTTGTGATAATAAAATTCCCTATCAGAACTCTGGTTCGATCAGTCCGTAAGTATTTCCTTTACGTTTATAAACTACGTTAACCTGCTCTGTCTCAGCATTAAAGAATACAAAGAAATTATGTCCGAGAAGCTCCATCTGTACGCATGCATCTTCCGGATACATTGGTTTGATCCCGAATTTCTTGGTACGGATGATCTTAACTTCCTCATCCTCTTCATAATCCTTATCAAGGTATGCCTTCTGGAAGTTTGTGGATTCCTGCTGCTTGTCAACGATCTTGTTCTTGTATTTACGAAGCTGACGCTCAATTACCTCTTCAACCAGATCGATGGATACATACATATCATTGCTTACCTGCTCGGAACGGATAATGTTACCTTTCACAGGGATCGTTACCTCGATCTTCTGGCGATCCTTCTCAACGCTTAAGGTTACTGAAATCTCAGTTTCAGGAGTGAAATACCTTTCAAGTTTACCAAGCTTGTCCTCAACAGCTGTTTTAAGTCCTTCGGTTACTGCTATATTCTTTCCACTAATAATAAATTTCATGACTTCCATCCCCTTTGCTGTTTTATGTTGCTATTATAACATATTAAATTGAATTTTAACATCACTTTTCAAAAATTTCATAAATTTTTTCCAAATTTATTCGATATATTCCTTCAAAATGTTTTTTTTGTCGTGAATGCGCAACTATTAGAGTATTTCATCTAATTAATTCATTACAAATGTATATCTGCACACCAGTGCCAGAAGATTGATGGGACAAAAGCATCTGCTTCACTATTTGTATATACTATTTCATTTTAGCCAGAGCTTCAAAGGGTATACTTCCGCCAAAAATATCCAAAGCACTGCCAACAGTCACATCCAGTCTGCCCTGACCTGCTTTTCGAAGCTCTTCAATATCTGCCATAGAACCCACACCGCCTGCATAGGTCACCGGATGAGCTGTATACTGTCCCAGAAGCTTTGCAAGCTCTGTTTCCACACCTCGGGCCTTTCCTTCCACATCCACTGCATGGACCAGAAATTCGTCGCAGAAGCTTCCAAGCCTTTCCATCAGCTCCGGTGTCACGATCTCTTCTGTAAATTTCTGCCATCGGTCTGTGACAATATAATATTTGCCATCTTTTTTGCGGCAACTCAGGTCAAGTACAAGATGTTCTTTCCCCGCAGCATCACGGATCTTCTCCAGATTTTCCCAGGAGATCACTCCGTTTTTAAACACATAGGAGGTTACGATCACGTGGCTGGCGCCAGCCTCCAGATATTCTGCCGCATTCTCCGGGCAGATGCCGCCTCCGATCTGAAGCCCTCCGGGATATTTTCCCAGAGCCTGAAGTGCCTGGGCTTTTGTTGCTTCATAGTTCGGGGAATCCTTTCCGTTCAGAAGGATCACATGACCGCCCTTTAATCCTGCCTTCTTATAAAGCTCTGCATAGAATGCCGCATCCTGCTCTGACACAAAATTTTCTGCCGCCTGATCCCCCTGATCCTTCAGGCTTCCTCCTACGATCTGTTTTACCTTTCCGTTATGTATATCAATGCATGGTCTGAATTTCATAATCCTGTCCTCCGTTTTCTTTCCATGCACTGATAATAGCATCTGAAACAGTTTTATGCAATGCTGTGGTAAAATATCTGTTATCTTCCTTCTACCGCATTTCCCACTGCGTTTCCGATATCATCCACTGCATTACCTACGCCGTCGCCAAGGTCCTTTACACTGTCACCCAGCTCACCGGATACAGTTCCGTCATTTTCGTTTCTGTCAGCATCCGCAGCTCCGGGTGCTGCTGTCCCGTTATTTCCATTTCCTGCAGGCGTCACGGTAATATTTCCATCGGACATCTCATTGTTATCCGTGCCGGAATCCTTAATGCTCTCTCCATTGTCCTTCACACCGTCATTGTCTGCTTTTTCTTCCATAGTTTCATCTTCTGCGGCAGTATTTTCGTTTGTATCTTTTTCCTTATCCTTCGTGTTTTTATCTTTTTCATCCACTGTTTCATCCGCATTGTTTACCTCTGTGCCGCAGGCTGTAAATGTACACAGAGACAGGGTAAGCAAAGTACCAAAAAGAATCGCCTTCCATTTTTTCATATGATCTTCTCCTTTTTCTAAAAAATTCTGTATTCCTAATATGGCACTTTTTCCGCTATCCTATTCTGGGAAAAATTTCAAAAACCGCAATTTCATCAAAAAAAAGACGGGGTCCGATCTTACACGAACCCCGTCTGTATTACCTGTATTTTATTCTGTTGCGGCTCAATCTGTCAGGATCAGCCGATCACGTCACTCATATCATAACGTCCTGCCGGTTTGCCTGCAAGGAATTTGGCTGCTTCTACAGCGCCTTTTCCAAAAATAGCCTTGGAATATGCAGTATGCTTGAACTCGATCACTTCGTCCTGACCTGCAAAAATTATCTCATGCTCACCTACGATAGTTCCGCCGCGAACTGCGGAGATACCGATCTCCTTATCATCGCGTTTTTCACGTTTCTGGCTGCGGTCATATACATAATGATACTGATTATCCATAGCTTCATTAATGCTGTCTGCCAGCGCAAGTGCAGTACCACTTGGTGCGTCTAATTTCAGGCGGTGATGCTTCTCTACGATCTCCATATCAAAGCCTGCAGCTGCAAGAACCTTAGCTGCGTCCTGAACCAGCTTCAGAAGTGTGTTGATACCAAGAGACATGTTTGCGGATTTCAGCACTGCTACCTTTCGGGATGTTTCTTCCACTTTTGCAAGCTGCTCCTGGCTTAAACCGGTACTGCACAGAACAACCGGGATCTGGCGTGCCGCGCTGTACTCAAGAAGCTTGTCTGTTGCCTTTGCGGAAGAAAAATCAATGATCGCATCTGCCTCTACCTGACATGCGTCAATATCGGTAAATACCGGATAGCTGTTTTTTCCCTGATCTGCAATATCAATACCTGCTACGATCTCAGCATCCGGATCTTTCTCCACAATGCCGCTGATGACCTGGCCCATATGTCCGTTGCAGCCGTGCATGATGATTTTTACCATAGTATATTCTCCTTTACCTTTCGCTTACAGTCAGATCATTTAGCAAGCTTAAGGCCGAATTTCTCGATCTCTTTTGCAAGAGCTGCCTTTGTGTCCTCTTCCATCTCGCAGAGCGGCATACGAAGCGGCCCTACGTTCATTCCCATAAGGTTCATAGCTGTCTTAACAGGAATCGGGTTTACTTCGCTGAACAGCGCATTGATCAGCGGAAGAGCTTTCAGCTGATCCTCTGTTGCTCCCTTGGTGTCGCCGTCGAAATATTTCATGACCATGTCATGTGTAAACTTCGGTGCAACGTTGGAAAGTACGGAGATAACACCAAGTCCGCCAAGAGAAAGAATCGGAAGTACCTGATCATCATTTCCGGAGTAAAGCTCAAGCTGTCCGTCTGCCAGAGACATCATCTTGGCGATCTGGGAAAGATCTCCTGTTGCTTCCTTGATTCCGACAATGTTCTTTACATTCTTTGCAAGGTAAGCTGCTGTAGCCGGCTGGATGTTGCAGCCTGTACGGCTCGGTACGTTGTACATGATGAGCGGAGTTTCCGGAACTGCATTGGCAATTGCTGTGTAGTGAGCGATAAGACCCTTCTGTGTAGCCTTGTTATAGTAAGGTGTTACAATAAGAAGAGCGTCTGCGCCATAGGAAGCTGCTTCCTTGGACATCATGATCGCTGTCTCTGTACAATTGGAACCTGTTCCTGCGATAACAGGCACACGTTTGTTAACTTTATCAATTGTGAACTTAATTGTCTGAAGATGCTCTCCGTGTGTCAGAGTAGAAGATTCTCCTGTTGTTCCACAGATAACGATGGCGTCTGTGCTGTTCGCGATCTGATCCTCAAGGATCTCCTCAAGTTTCTCAAAATTCACCTTACCGTCTTCATGCATAGGTGTTACGATTGCAACGCCTGTTCCTTTAAAAATTGCCATTTGTCTTCCTCCTTCTTTCTTCTGTGAAATATTGCTTATTCCCGTTCCTGGTCAGTCAGCTCTGTTGTTATCGTGGTAATACTGTCCACATAGGGCTTCAAAGCATCCGGAAGCCAGCGTCCGGTCATAATTATATGCATACTTTCATCCTTCTGCTTAAGCATATCGATGATCGTCTCAACTGGAGCGATTCCTTTATCCATAAGCCCGAGGATCTCATCCAGCAGCAGAAAATCACACTCTCTGGTAGCAATTACCTTCCGTGCGAAATTAAGGCCATTGAGAATATTGGTTCTCTCTTCTGCCTTTTCCTGCTCACTCAGGTCATTATAGCAGGTGTCCATTTTTTCGAAACGGAAAATCTTGAAATCAAAATTATCCAGTTCCTCAAGGAAATCCAGTTCTCTGCGTTCCCTGCCCTTGAGGAACTGTATGATGATCACACTTTTTCCCTGTGTAGCAAAGCGCAGCCCCCGGCCTACAGCCAGAGTTGTCTTTCCTTTCCCGTTCCCGCAATAAACCTCTGTTATTTCTCTTTCCATGATTTTTCCTCTTACTGTTAGTGAAACCGGTAATTCCCCATTTTTCTGATTTTTTTAATATTACCGCAGATTGGCTGGAAATGCAAGTGTTACCTTAATGTTCTCACCACTATTCCAAAATATATCCAATGTTACTCAACATATTCCAATTTACTCACCGAAACTTCATAGGCAATCCTTTTTTCTGTTTCGTTTTCACTAATCCGTTTCATGTACTCCCTGCTCTGGATCCTGCCCCAGATCAGTACATGCCCGCCTACTTCAAAAGCAGAAGCATATCTGGCATTTCTTCCCCAGCATATACATGGTATGTAATCGGATTTTCCGTAAGGTCGATTGACTGCCATCAGAAGATCTGCGATCTCTCTTCCCAACGGTGTTTTTCTGTATACAGGCGGTTTACAAATATATCCGTCCAGAAAGATCTGATTGACCGGCACAGTTTCTTCTTCCTCCCCCACAAACTTCACTTCCCGGGCAAAGACTGAAAGCACAAGCCGGTTTCTCTTTTCTTCATGACGGTTATAGGATCGGAACTGTCCGTGGATCTCGATATATTCTCCCACATAATCCTGTGTGATATCGATCAGCCGCTCAGACACCATCACCGGGATCCTGTCCTCCGAATCGCTGAGACGTTTTACCAGGATATCCATCATGTAAAATCCTTCTCCAAAGACCTGATGGCTGAAAGTAAACCCCGTAGCGATCCGTCCCATAACGGATACCTGATTGTTTTCAATAATTTTATCTGCCATAATAAGTAGCTCTCCTTCCTCTTCGTGTATTTCGTCTATATCAATCTATGTGTATTTGCGGTATAATATGCCTGAAAAATGAAAAACCAAAAATATTTTTTTATGTCTTGTAATCTCACAAAAATGTGATAGACTATAAATTTGGACATCATTTTTAACAAAAAAGATTACTTATATATGGAAAGAAAGGATTTGGATTATATGAAGACCAAGCGTGAAGATGTTCGTAACGTGGCCATTATCGCCCATGTCGATCACGGTAAAACAACACTTGTTGACGAGCTTTTGAAACAGAGCGGTGTTTTCCGTGAGAACCAGGAAGTCCAGGAACGTGTCATGGACTCCAACGATATTGAGCGTGAGCGCGGCATTACGATTCTCTCCAAAAACACCGCAGTTCATTATAAGGATGTAAAAATCAATATCATCGATACTCCAGGTCATGCGGACTTCGGCGGCGAGGTAGAGCGTGTGCTGAAGATGGTAGACGGCGTTATTCTTCTTGTGGACGCCTTCGAGGGTGCCATGCCTCAGACTAAATTTGTACTTCGTAAAGCTCTCGAACTGAACCTGCATGTTATTGTCTGCATCAATAAGATCGACCGTCCGGAAGCACGTCCGGAGGAGGTTGTTGACGAGGTTCTGGAGCTTCTCATGGATCTGGACGCATCTGACGAACAGCTGGACTGCCCGTTCCTGTATGCCTCCGCAAAGGCCGGCTACGCAGTTCGTAACCTTGAGGACAAACCTGAGAATATGGCTCCGCTTTTTGAGACCATCCTTGATGCGATTCCTGCTCCGGAGGGAGATCCGGACGGAGATACGCAGGTTCTTATCAGCACCATCGACTACAATGAGTATGTAGGCCGTATCGGTGTCGGTAAGGTTGAGCGCGGAACCATTTCCGTGAACCAGGAGCTGATGCTTCTGAACCATCATGACCCTGACAAACACGAGCGCGTAAAGATCAGCAAACTCTACGAATTTGACGGACTGAACAAAGTTGAAGTTAAAAGCGCTACCATCGGAGCTATTGTTGCAATCTCCGGTATCGCGGATATCCACATTGGAGATACCCTCTGTGCAGGAGACAACCCGGAGTCCATTCCGTTCCAGAAGATTTCCGAGCCAACAATCTCCATGAACTTCCTTGTAAACGACAGTCCTCTTGCAGGACAGGAAGGTAAATACATTACTTCCCGTCACCTTCGTGACCGTCTCTACCGTGAGCTGAACACAGACGTCAGCCTTCGTGTAGAAGACACCGATACAACCGAGTGCTTCAAGGTTTCCGGCCGTGGTGAGCTTCACCTCTCCGTTCTTATTGAGAACATGCGCCGTGAGGGATACGAGTTTGCAGTCAGCAAACCGGAGGTTCTCTATCACACAGACGAGCGTGGACGTAAACTGGAGCCGATCGAAATCGCATACGTTGACGTTCCGGAAGAATTTTCCGGTACTATCATCCAGAAACTCAGCGAGCGTAAAGGTGAGCTTCAGGGTATGAGCACAGCAAGCGACGGAACTGTACGTCTCGAGTTCTCCATCCCCTCCCGTGGACTGATCGGATTCCGTAATGAATTCCTTACCTCCACCAAGGGTACCGGTATCCTGAATACCATGTTTGACGGATATGCACCATACAAGGGAGACTTCCCGTACCGTAAACAGGGTTCCCTCATCGCATTCGAGGCAGGCGAAACTGTTACCTACGGTCTTTTCTCTGCTCAGGAGCGTGGTACTCTCTTTGTCGGACCTGGCGAGAAGGTTTACAGCGGTATGGTCATCGGACAGAACGGAAAGGCCGAGGATATTGAACTGAATGTCTGCAAGACCAAGCACCTGACCAACACCCGTTC
>ENA-OPSC01001354-OPSC01001354.1-human-gut-metagenome-genome-assembly--contig:-NODE-1354-length-11480-cov-1.637462_pt1 | contig 11480 bp, 8 predicted proteins | sample MGYA00241800_ERZ501891 | MGnify/ENA primary metagenome ERZ501891 (study PRJEB25962, sample SAMEA2042407) | human gut metagenome | biome: human gut; feature: human-associated habitat; material: faeces...
CGCCATGTATATTATTCATCTGTATGTGTTGGCAAGGGGTGTTAGTCCTCGTCTGTATCGTCAACTATATGGAAGTCCTCGTCGCTCTTCTCTTCCTCCTCCGGCATGTACTCGTTGAAGATGTGTACAAATACCAGTGAGCACAGATAAGCGTGAAGTCCTGCGACACATATGAGCATAAGACCGAGCACGGTGGAGCTGAAATAGCATCCCGCTGCGATCGCTGCCGTTATCGCAACCATGAGAAGTGTCCATGGAAGATTCTTGATGGACATGAGGAATGCGTTCTTGATGGTCGCTTTGACTGTGTTCTCAAACTGCGCCTGAAGTGGGAATACATACAGTACAGTGAACAGGTAGATAAGTGACATGATGGTGAATATGACCAGCATACTCTTGATGTTCCTGCTCACGGCGAACCACATGTCAAATGCACACAGGACACCGGCAAGCAGAGCCAGAACTCCTATCCCTGTAGCCTGTTTGAAATTCTCCCTGAAGCTCTTGAAGAACAGCTTGACCACGCCGCCCTGACCGTTTCTGATGCATTTCATGGTGGTGTAGTAGAGTGCTGTGGTCGATGCACCTATCGTGAGGATTGGCAAGGAAGTCAGCAGCCACAGAAAATGCAATATTACTATATCGCACACTATGGTTAGAAAATTCATGATAGGATTATCTGTCGATAATGATCTGTTCAAAATAAAATACCTCTCTTTCTTTATCCAAAAAATATTACAAGCCTAAGCCATCAGATCTTCCTTTGTAAGGGTCTCAAGTGTGGCTACGTCAATGTTGTCCATGGAAACTATTCTGGTGGCCTGCCTGGATATGGCGGATTCCATAAAGTTACGGACTTCACGGGCGTTGGCAAATGTATCGTCGTGATGTGCGGCTTTGTTGTGCCAGTATTCTGAGGCGTATGCGCGGGCATCATCGTCCAGCTTGTATTCCTGCTTGGAACACATGCTCTCGAAGATGGACATAAGCTCGTCCCCGGTGTAATCCTCAAATGTGATGAATTTGTTGAATCTGGAACGAAGTCCCGGGTTGGAGCTCAGGAACCGTTCCATGAGATCCGGGTAGCCGGCAACTATGACTATGAGATCATCTCTGTGATCCTCCATAGCTTTGAGCAGCGTGTCCACTGCCTCCTGGCCGAAATCATTCTCACCCTTGCCTGCGGTGAGAGTATAAGCCTCATCTATAAATAAGATCCCGCCGAGGGCTGATTCTATGACCTCGGTTGTCTTGACGGCTGTCTGACCAATATATCCCACAACAAGTCCGCCTCTGTCGACCTCGACAAGCTGTCCTCTTGACAGTATGCCCAGACCCTTGTAGATATTTGCAAGAAGTCTTGCCACCGTGGTCTTTCCTGTTCCCGGATTGCCGGAGAATACAAGGTGGAGAGATACGGACGGTTGTTTCATACCGTTTTCCTCGCGGAGCTTCTTGATCTTCAGAAGGTTTACGAGGTTGGTGATGTCCTTCTTCACGCTCTCGAGACCGGTCATGGAATTCAGTTCCTCGAGAAGAGTGTCCACATCCTTGACGGGTTCAGCCCTTTCGGAAGCTGTCGACTTAGCCGGAGTCTGTGAGACTGGGGAAGCACTCTTTGGGAGTGCGTTGTACTTGTCGAGCAGTGGGCTTGGATCTATGGCGTACAGGTTCATGGACTTGAGATATTTGTCGAGCATGAGGCAGTAGCCTGTGAGCCTTGCTATCTCGTTGTCGTCAGTCATGTTGTTGCAGGCGATGAATTCCTGCCCCATGAGCTTGAACATTCTGACGTAATCTCTGGAACGGTATACTGATTTGGGATTTACCTTTGCCCGGGCCAGATCGCCCTGTACAAAATATGTAAGGGATCTAGGTGGTGTCACGGCAAAATCCCTGGTTGTTCTCTCATATTTGAATGTGCGGAATTTGTCTGTTGTAAAGTGCTGGTTCAGGTATTCGCGGACAAATTTTATCTCCAGGGTAAGTTCTGCCTGGTCGGAGCTGGACAGATATGCAAGAAACTGAAGCAGGTCAAACTGAAGCATCTCTCTTGTCTTGAGTCCTGTCTTCTGGCGCGCACCGTAGCCGTCGTTGTCCAGCGAATCGGCATAGGAATAGCAGTTGTCCAGTTCGGCTTTTAGTGAGTAATTCATAAGTTGTTCCCCATCCTTTCCATAAAGCACATAATTGTATCTATTGTAAAGCCTTTGGCCCATGTAATCAAATAAAGTTTTGCCTGGTTAATCCATTTATTGTGTCATATTTGTATTTTGTATGATAAAATAGCAGTTATATGAGCAAAATTTACACCAAAAGGTGACAAACGCGACAGGAGACAGACGATATGAAATTCAGACCATGCATAGACATACACAATGGACAGGTAAAGCAGATAGTTGGAGGCAGTCTCTGTGATGAGGGTGACAGAGCAGATGAAAACTTTGTATCACAGAAGGACGGAGACTTCTTTGCTGAACTGTACAAAAGCTATGGACTTAAGGGTGGTCATATCATACTTCTCAATCCTGCGTCCAGCGAATACTATGACGCCGATGTAAGACAGACACAGCTCGCTCTGGCTGCATATCCGGGAGGACTGCAGATAGGCGGGGGAATAAATGCTGACAATGCACAGCGGTTCATAGATATGGGTGCGTCACATGTCATAGCCACATCATTTGTGTTCAGGGATGGAGAGATCAACTACGACAACCTGAAGGCACTTGAGAAGGCTGTGGGCAGAGAACATCTGGTGCTGGATCTGTCCTGCCGGAAGAGGGACGGAGAGTATTATATTGTCACTGACAGATGGCAGAAATTTACAAATGTAAAGGTGGAGGAGGCAACGCTTGACCGGCTCTCAGAATACTGCGACGAGTATCTCGTTCATGCGGTGGATGTGGAGGGAAAGGCTTCCGGGATAGAAGTGGAGTTGGTGAAGCTCCTGGCAAAGAATCATCAGCTCCCGGTGACCTATACAGACACGTGTTGCGGACATGCTTGGAAGATGGGGAAAGCTGCCGATGACATATGCCGGAGGTGTGGCATCATTTGACGATCTGGAACAGCTCAGAAGTCTCGGAAGGAACAGGATAGACGTGACCATAGGGAGTGCACTGGATATCTTTGGGGGACATATGGCGTTTCAGGAGATTATAAGGTTTATGGAGGGTTAACATGGCAAAGATGAAGAAGGTACTGGCCATTGCGATGGCTGCGGCTATGGGTATGTCCATGCTGGCTGGCTGCGGAGGTCAGGGCAAGGACGATGTGACAGAGGCGACAAGCCAGGCGGAGACCAGCGAGGCTGCGACCTCGGAGGAGAAGACAGAGAAGGCTGCTTCGGAGGAGGCTGAACAGGAGAAGACAGAGGTCAAGGCAGGGGATGTCCTGATAGACCTGAACTTTGATGACAATGACACGGACGAGTGCCATACATATTCAAATGGCGGACAGGCCGTACTCGGAGCAGAGAACGGAGAACTGTGTCTGGATATAACCGGAACAGGAAGCCTGGATTATGCGAACCAGATATACTATGACGGATTTGAGCTCAACCAGGACTGTGTGTATGAGCTGTCATTTGACGTGCACAGCACCATTGAGAGAGGAATTCAGTACAGACTTCAGATAAATGGCGGTGATTACCACGCTTATGTGATGGATGACATAACGATAGGCACTGAGACACAGCACATATCCAACCAGTTCACCATGAGCGAGGCATCGGATCCGGCACCTAGAATGTGTATGAATCTGGGACATTTCGAGGGCGTTGGTGATGACAGCGTGCCTCACAAGGTATACTTTGACAATATCAAGCTCACTGTAGTTGACGCCTCAAGCGCACAGAGCGTTGAGGGTATTCCTGATCCAAAGCTGGTTGGCATCAACCAGATGGGTTACGGCAAGGATGCGAAGAAGCTTGCCACAGTGACTGACAGAGACGCCAAGAGCTACGAGGTAAAGAGCGTCGCTGATGACAAGGTAGTCAGCAAGGGTGACGTATCTGGCTGGGATTACGATCCTGCTGTGGGCGACAAATGTGCGGTTATAGATTTCTCTGATGTCAAGGATCAGGGTACATACAAGATAGTTCTCGACACCGGAGCAGAATCATACGAGTTCCCTGTTGGGGATGGCGTGTATGACGATATATACAAGGCGTCAGTGCTCATGTTCTATGACCAGAGATGTGGAACAGAGCTTGATTCAGCCATAGCCGGTGATTTTGCACACGCTGCATGTCACACGGGAACTGCCATAGTGTACGGCTCAGATGTTGCAAAGGATGTGACCGGCGGATGGCATGATGCCGGAGACTACGGAAGATATGTTGTTCCGGGCGCAAAGGCGGTACAGGATCTGCTCCTTACATATGAGGATTCAGAGTATGCGGCAAAGGACGACGCTATCGGAATACCTGAGAGCGGCAACGGTGTTCCTGACGTTCTGGATGAGGTCAGATACGAGCTTGACTGGATGCTCAAGATGCAGGATGAGACCAGCGGCGGAGTTTATCACAAGGTTACCGGAGAGGTGTTCCCTGAGATGGTGGCTGCTGTTGAGGAGACTGCACAGATGATACTCTCACCTATATCCAACACAGCAACAGGCGATTTTGCGGCTGTTATGGCAAAGGCTTCAGTTGTATACAGAAAGTACGATGCAGCATTTGCAGATTCATGTCTTGCTGCAGCTCAGAAGGCATGGAAGTATCTTGAGCAGCATCAGGGAGATGCAGGCTTTAAGAACGTTGGAAGCATAGTTACAGGTGAGTATCCTGACAGCAATGACAGCGATGAGTACCTGTGGGCAGCAGCGGAGCTGTATATCGCAACAGGTGATGAGAGCTACAATGATTATGTGAAGACAGCCATCGAGGGAAGCGTTAAGTACGGCCTTGGATGGGCGGATGTCGGATATTATGGAATATATGACTACTGCGTAAATGTAAAGGACTGCGCAGCAGAGAAGGAGATACTTAAGAAGGGTGCTGACAAGCTTGTAGATAACTATGCCGGCAGCGGCTTCGGTTCAACAACAGACGGCTCTTATGTATGGGGAAGCAACATGGTCGTTGCGGATAACGGAATCCTTCTGCTCATGGCATCAAAGGTTCTGGGCGACGATTCATATGTGGACTATGCGGCAGACCAGCTCAACTATATACTTGGAAGAAATGCAGTCAGCTACTGTTATGTGACAGGATATGGTTCACAGACTCCTGAGAATCCACACCACAGACCTTCAGAGGCACTGGGCAAGGCAATGCCTGGAATGCTTGTGGGCGGTGCCGATGGAAACCTTGAGGATCCATATGCGAAGGCTGTTCTTGCAAAGATTCCAAAGGAGAGATGCTATGTCGACAACGCACAGAGTTATTCATGTAATGAGGTAACGATCTACTGGAATTCACCTCTTGTATATCTTCTTGCGAACTTCAAGTAGCAAATATTTAAGAATATGTAACTATAATTAGTACATCATATTTGATATAACTATTGAATATCATGTAAGGAATCGGTATGGAAATATGAATGAATATGTAGACAAAATAAAAAAGCTTATGGAGAAAGAGATGGTCAGATATGTTATAGCCGGAGGAATGACCACGGCTGTGAATCTTGTATCATTCTTTGTGTTGAGACTTGTGACGGATCTGTCGCGAAGTGCGGCGAATATCATAGCGATAATGCTTGCCATATTATTTGCCTACTTTGCAAATGGATTTTACGTGTTCAGGTCGGAGCAGAGGAAGAGTGTAGGCCGGATCATAAGGGAGTTCATATCATTTGTGGGCATGCGTCTGTTTGCCATGGTGGTGGAGGTCGTTGGAACCAACCTGCTGTGCGACTCCTTCAGATACAATGAGTTTATATCAAAGATAATAATTCAGGTAGTTGTACTTGTAATAAACTATATATTCAGCAAATGCTTCGTATTTAAGAAGGATAAAAAGCCTGTAAAGGATATATTGGCTGACAACTATATCATGATAATCGCTTTTATCATCCCGGCTATATTTATGTTCGTGCTGTGGGTGGTGGCGGAGATAGGGCCATTTGGCGGACACAGTCTTACCATGGTGGACAGTCTTCACCAGTATCTGCCATTCTTCTCTGATTATCATGACAAACTGGTGAACGAGGGAAGCCTGTTCTATACATGGGACATAGGCATGGGAAGCAATCTGCTTGACATAATCGCCTACTATATGGCTTGTCCTCTGAACTTTATAATCGTGCTGTTCAGCAGGGAGCATCTGTACATAGCGATGTGCCTGCTCATAAGTATCAAGATAGCTCTGTCCGGTATGACCATGGCGAGCTATCTTGGATACAAGTGCAGGAACAAGAACAACCTGCTAATCATTCCATTTGCTGTGGCATATGCACTCAGCAACTATGTCATAGGATATTCATGGAATCTCATGTGGATGGACTGTATACTGATACTTCCGCTTATCATGCAGGGCTTCGAGCAGATGATGGAGGACGGCAGCAACTACAGACTGTACACACTCAGTCTGTTCTATGGACTTCTGTGTAACTACTATATATGTTTCATGATATGTGTGTTCCTGGTTCTCCAGTTTATACTCACCAATCACAAGAACATATACAAGGGCGCAGAGGACACTTTGAGATTTGCGGGAACATCTGTCATGGCTGCGGCTATGTCTGCGTTTCTGCTGATCCCAGCTTATATCGGGCTTAACACCACGGCGTCTGCCACCAGACATTTTCCTAAATGGGAGTGGTACGGAAGCATATGGGATATGATAAAGCAGATGTTTGTCTTGACTGAGCCGATAAAGAGCCAGCAGTTTGACGGCGGTGTGAACCTGTACTGCGGTACATTTGCCATACTGCTGATAGGAATATATATTTTCAATACAAAGATCAAATGGTACGAGAAGCTTAAGAATGTGATACTGATCGTATTTCTCATGATGAGCTTCAACAATACGCTGCTCAACTATATATGGCACGGCTTCCATGATCAGTACGGAATCCCGAACAGATTTTCATTCCTGTTCATCTTCATTCTGCTGAGCATGGGATACGAGGCCATTGCAAATACAGACAAGAAGCAGATACCGGGAATAGCCCTGGGAATCATCGTGGCGTTCGGTTTACTGGTTTATGCAGACAAGAATATTGATATGGACAGGATGGTAATTATTCTCACATGGGTGCTGTTTGCTGTGTACTCGGTGGGAATCCTGGTGTTGGGACTTGTCCGCGGCAAAGGCAGATTCGCAGTGGCAGCTATACTTTCAGTGGTGTGTCTGACGGAGATCGTGTTCAGCGCGGCAAAGGGATACGAGAGCAACGGAACGGTGAACATACCGGATTACTATGGCGATGCTGCTAGTGTGCAGGCCGCTATAGATTCTGTTAAGACAGGCCATTTTCCATATAGAACGGAGCTCAACAACACCAAGGTGGTGGATGAATCTACCTATTACAATATGCAGGGAGTCAGCCTGTTTGGTTCGACGGTTTCAAATGACCTTGTGAATGCCATGCACGGACTTGGTTTCTACACAGGTGCCAATGAGTTCCTGTTTGACGGAGCAAATCCGGTGTCAAGTTCGGTTCTGGGCATAAGATATTTGTTCAGGAGACAGGATGAGCATATGTCCTACGATATGGACTATGTGGATACAGTGGATGGCGTTGATGTATACCAGAACAGCCGGGCGCTCAAGCTGGGCTTCATGGTGAATAACGAGCTGAAAGACTGGACTTCTGACGCATCGAATATGTTTGACAGTATAAATAATTTCGTGGAAAAGTCGACTGGGGTGGCTGGTACGTTCAGCCAGATATATCCGGAGGTAACTGGCTCTTCAAATGACATCACGATAACACATGACAATCCGTACAGTGAATACTTTGGACTTTCCGATATCACACCGGGTATCGTGAGCTTTGGACTCAGCTTTGACATAACAGAGGAACAGAATGATCTGTACATCATAGCGAACTGCAATGGAATCACCAAGATAAGGATATATGTGAACGGTGAGGAGCAGAATTACGAGAGACTTCAGTACCAGACATACCATGTGGGACATCTGATAAAGGGAACCAACGTGGAGGTCGAGTATTATTTCTCTGCGGGTGTACCTGACAATACATCTGCAAGACTTACGATAGCCACTCTCAACGGTGCTGCATTTGACCAGGCGTATGAGGGATGGGCTGACAATCAGTTAAATATCAACAAATTTGAGGATGGATATGTGAAGGGACATATATCAGTCGATGAGGCTGGCCTGATGTTCACATCCATACCATATGATTCGGGCTGGACTGCCTATGTTGATGGCAGAAAGACCGATATACAGACTGTTGCGGGAGCATTTATCGCACTGGATCTTGAGAAGGGAGACCATGTGATAGAGTTCAAGTATTTCCCTAGAGGACTCAAGAGCGGCCTGATATTCACATTTGCCGGATGGCTTGTGTTTGCACTGCTTATGAATGCGAAGACCATCAAGGAGAAGCGCGGAAGTAAAAAGGGGAAGCCAGAGGATGAGAATCGGACAGATGATGAAGCAGCGATAGAGTAATGCAGATCTGTTGATAGATAAAATATACATAATAACGAGGTGGAATGGCTGAAAAGTCATAAAAAGTAGTCCAATATGTACAAAATAACAGAGAAAATTTGTACATTATTCAGCATAAAAAACTATATGAGCGTTGACCTTAATAATTATTTATAATATAATGTATCCATGTGGATATGCATAGGAGTGTCTATGTGGCAAACGCAATATTTATAGAAACAGAGGTGCATTAATGGACAAAATTAAGGAAATTGGGATTAAGCCGCTTGCACTGGCCATGGCTGTTCTGGCTTTGCTGGCGGGAGTGCTGGGAGTCGCCGGTATAGGTGTGGGAGCTATTATATGTGGCGTCCTGGCAGCGGTCGTTGCTGTTCTGGTATTACTGGTATTCGGAGATGGCAACATGGGATCAGCAGGAAAGTCTGATAAGTATAAGAAGCTTTTCATGAACCTTCCTATAGGATTTGCACAGGCGAGGATCGTTAATGATCCTGTCAACGGAACAAACTACGAGATAGTAGACGCCAATGAGATATTTGGGGAGTATTTCAAGCTCGATGTGTCTGACTACAAGGACAAGATACTGAAGGAGAGCAAGATAGAGGTACTTCAGGATATCAATGCATGGTTCACAGCTTATAACAACTCCGGCACCAAAGAGGGAGATCTGATGGATGTTGAGATCACCATGGAGTCACTTCAGAAGGTGTTCAACACGGTTATGTATAAGTCAGAGGCTGATTACATCAACATGGTAGTCATAGATGTGACCAAGCAGAAGGAGACTGAGGAGAAGCTCAGCAAGGCCATCGTGGATGCGAATGCAGCATACAAGACACAGGCCGAGTTCCTTGCAAACATGAGCCACGAGATAAGAACACCTATCAACGGTATTCTCGGTATGCTCCAGCTCACACTTATGGCTGAGGATCTTCAGGCTGATTACAGAGATAACCTTATCACAGCTAAGAACTGTGCAGACACACTGCTCAGACTTATCAATGATATTCTTGATATAAGCAAGCTTGAGGCTGGTAAGTACAAGATCAAGGAAGAGACATTTGACATCAGGACTGCCATTGAGGACACAGTTGCTGCACAGGTTCCGATCGCAACCAACAAGGGACTGCAGCTCGACTGTTCATTTGGAAGCAATATTCCAAAGCTTGTCCGCGGTGATGGACAGAGAATCCAGCAGGTTCTCAACTGCCTGCTTTCAAATGCTATCAAGTTTACATCCGAGGGAAGCGTAAGAGTCAAGATAGCATCCATGGATGATGGGGACAACAAGATTAAGATCAGAATGGCAGTTGCAGATACCGGTATAGGTATCTCAGAGGCTAATATGAGCAAGCTGTTCATAAGATTCAGCCAGGTAGATGCATCAGATACAAGAAAGTACGGTGGTTCAGGTCTGGGACTTGTCATCACCAAGCAGATCGTTGAGCTGATGGGTGGTAACATAACAGTTCAGAGTAAGGAAGATATAGGTTCAACATTCATCGTCGAGATACCACTCAAGGTTATCAAAGCGGCAGATGCAGCAGATGAGTTCCTCAAAGAGAAGGAGGAGCCTGCAGTATTCTCCATCAATGCACACAGCAAGGCAAGGATACTTGTTGCGGAGGATGAGCCGGTCAACCAGCAGGTTATCGGTAAGCTTCTCGGTATGGCAGGATTCTCATACGATATAGCTGAGAATGGCCAGAAGGCTGTTGAACTGTTCAAGACCAAGATATATGATGCGGCACTGTTTGACGTACAGATGCCAGTTATGGACGGTATAGCAGCTACACAGGAGATCAGGGAGATAGAGCGCAAGGAGAAGAGAAAGAGACTTCCGATCATTGCGGTTACGGCGAGAGCCATGTTCGGTGACAAGGAGAGGATTCTTGAGAACCAGCTTGATGATTATATCGCAAAGCCTTATAATCTCAATGATGTGGTTGATACACTGAATAAGTACATAGACGACTGATGTGAAAGGCCATAAGTATACATGACATAGTGAGAAACAAAGTCAAATAAAAAATCGGGGATTATGGAATCAACACCCATATTCCCGGTTTTTTTAGTTTTACATGGATATATTAAGGCAGATAAAGAAAGATCTATATTACATGGAGGTATATGATATGTCAGATTTTTTCCAGGATGTGTTCAACAAGACCAAGAAGTTTGCAAATAATGCGGTGGATGAGACGAAGGACGCAGCGCAGAAGGCAAAGCTCAACAACAAGATATCAAATGAGGTGCAGATGATCGACAGGAACATGGTCGAGATTGGCAAGTATTTCTACGAGCAGAACAAGGAGAATCCACCTCAGGAGCTGCTCCAGTATTTCAACAATGTAAAGGTTCTTCAGGACAGTATAGCCATAAGCAGGAGCGAGATACAGAACATTGATAATGCCATGGCGGCAAGGAAGCAGGCTGATATGAATCCTAATCAGAGTCCTAACCAGAACTATAACCGGAACCCAAATAACAATCAGAACATGGGAAATGGACAATTTTAGTAAAAAAAATTATATATACATGCTGTAAAATCAGAAGCCCGTTCGTAACAGGACGGGCTTTTTGTATATTGAAATTGGGCAATATACAGCCTGTATATAGCCGCAATTTATAAAATTTTCTTTATGAAATCCCCCCTTTACAAAGGCTGAGAGAGGGTGTAAGGTGTGCTTACAACTCAGAGAGAAGGGAGGACAGAGATCATATATTATGTAATACCATTGATCGCAACTGTGAGCATGGCGGTGGTATCGGACTTCAGAGACTGGAGGATTCCGAACAGGCTTATCGCAGTTGGCATGATACAGGGATTCCTGATGTCGGCAGTTGTCAGAGGACCGTGTGATGGACTTCTGAGCAGTGTGGCAGGCTGTGT
>ENA-OPSC01001375-OPSC01001375.1-human-gut-metagenome-genome-assembly--contig:-NODE-1375-length-11385-cov-2.304590_pt1 | contig 11385 bp, 9 predicted proteins | sample MGYA00241800_ERZ501891 | MGnify/ENA primary metagenome ERZ501891 (study PRJEB25962, sample SAMEA2042407) | human gut metagenome | biome: human gut; feature: human-associated habitat; material: faeces...
CGGCACTATCGACCCCGCCGCCTCCGGTATCATTATCGACGGTTACTGTGGTGTGCTGGTGGGTATGTTCATCCTCTACTCCGGCTTTGTCGCAGCGAAAGACACGATCAGTCCCCTGCTTGGGCAGCCCCCCGAGCCGGAACTGGTACAGCAGATCAATGACATCGTATTATCCTATGATAACGTCATCGGCATCCACGATCTGATCGTACATAATTACGGTCCCGGAAGGACTCTGATCTCTCTGCATGCAGAAGTGCCTGCGGACGGTAATATTATAACCCTGCACGATACCATCGATACCATTGAACATGAACTGCGCAGAAAGCTGAACTGCAATGCTGTGATCCACATGGATCCTGTAAGCACCAGCGATCCCGAGACCCTTTCCCTGAAGGCAGAAGTCTCCGGATACCTGGATCAGATCGATCCGAAGCTTAGCATGCATGATTTTCGCATTGTCAAAGGTCCCACCCATACCAATGTCATCTTCGATATCGTGATCCCATATGATTATCCGGTCTCCGATCAGGAAGTCATGGATTCCATTACCAAACGTATCCAGACCAGCCATCCGGATTTCTTCACTGTCATCGAAGTGGACAAAGCGGTCGTACAGTAACGGAAAGTTTTATGCAAGACTATTCCAGCATATTTTCAATAAAAATCCCATATCCCCTGGTGCTGTCCTGCACCAGGACATGGGTGACGGCTCCCACGAATTTCCCCTTTTGAATAATCGGTGCCCCACTCATCCCCTGGACAATACCGCCGGTCACCGATAGCAGCTCCGGATCCGTTACCCGAAGTTCAATTCCCCGATTCACATTGTCATGATCCAGATGGATCTCCGTAATCTCAATGTCATAATATCTTGTGGTTCCGTCCACGGTACACAAAATCTGTGCAGGTCCTTTCTCTATCTCCTGTTTTAATCCAATGGGCAAAGCTTCCTCCGTTCCGAGTGCCAGTGCCTTCTGATTGCATTTTCCGAATATCCCTCTGATACTGTTGCTCGTGATATCTCCCAGGATCCTGTCATCCGAATATACGATCATTCCCGTCATCTCTCCCGGCTGGCCCGCCGCCCCTTTTCGTATAGAAATAATCTCAGTCTGGTAGAGTGTGCCATCATTCATCTCCATCAATGTGCTGGTATCCACATCATTGATTCCATGTCCCAGTGCACCGAAATTCCCATTTTCGTCAATATATGTCATGGTACCAACTCCCTGCGCATTATCCCTGACCCAGACACCGATCTTATACTTTCCCGTCCGATCCCTCTCCGGTTTTATTCTCACATCATAAGTCTCAGCATCCCTCCGGATGGTCAGGATCTGTTGTTCTCCGCCGCAGTTCTCGATTCTCGTAATGAAGTCATCTTTTCCGGTGACTTCCGTACCGTTTAACTTTATTACATAATCACCGCTTTTCAAAATATTTTTTGCCGGAGATACTTTTCCCGCCCCTTGTGATGCGAACTCTCCGGTACCTACTACCAGTACACCTTCCGTTTTGACATAAATTCCTATCGGGACTCCCACCGGAATCAATTCCCGGTCTTCGATCACTCGTATGCCCACCTGTTTGAACGGCAGGATGCCGAACAATTTCACCTGCATCTGCAGATTGTCCGCATTTCCGGTCTTCAGCGTCAACGGACGGCTCAGATCTATCGTCACCGCACCATCGGGAATATTACTGTTTCCCTGCCTGCTGACATTAACTATTTCTCCCCTGGCAGGAATACTCAGTTCCAATGACTCCTCCGATTCCGCACGTACATGGATCACAGAAGGGATACTGCTGTCCACCAGATAATAACTGTAACCCATGAGCCCCAGACAGGCCAAAATGAGCACAGCACAAAGGCAGGCCCGGTAGAGGCGAAGTCTTCTTACTTTCTGTCTCCAGTGTTGTAAGATGACTACGGCCTCTTCCTCTGCCTGCCTTTTCACTTTTTCCGTCTCTGTGATCCATAGCTTCATACACATTCCCCCCACTGCATTTCTGTCATCTCTGTATAGGGTATAGTGTACGTCGCATTCTGTTTTTTAACCGAAGATCTCAGGATTACTGTCTTACATTTTTTTCCGGTCTATCCACATATCACCACGTTGCCGCTGTTTTTATATTCCTCCGGACAGGTGTCCGTAAGGATGGTACCGTTTTGGAACGAACCGAACGTCACGGAACTGATATTGCCGAATTTGGAATGATCTGCCAGAACAAACACCTCTCTGCATTGTCCCATGGCTGTCTTTTTCACCATAGCTTCATTCATATCCGGTGTGGTCAGTCCACTCTGCTTGCTGATCCCGTTCGTACCGAAGAAGCCTTTGGTAAAATGATAGTTCTGCAGAGTCATCAGCGCCTGGTTCCCCACCACAGCCTCCGTGGAGCCTTTTAATTCTCCGCCGATGAGATATACGCGGAATCCTGCTGCTGCCAGTGTCTTGGCATGCGCTACCGCATTGGTCACAAAGGTGGCACTTTTCTCTGTCAGATAAGAAAGCATACTTGCTGTGGTCGTACCTGCATCCAGATAGATAAAATCCTCCGGCCGGATCAGTGCTGCCGCCTTGGCAGCCACCAGCTGTTTGGCTTCCACATTGACTTCTGCCTTCTGTTCCACCGTGGGTTCATGTGTTATCACCGTCCGGTCACATGCCACAGCACCTCCAAAGACCTTTACCAGCTTCCCGGCATTATGCAATGCTGTGATGTCCCGGCGTACCGTGGATTCCGACGTATTTAACAGATCTTTTACCTCGGCCACCGTAATGCTGTTTTTTTCTTCCAATAATTTCAGAATGACCTCATAACGTTGTTCTGTCAGCATAAATTGTTATTTTCTCTTTCCTTTGTCACATCTGTCTCCAGTATGATCTTCCGCACGGGAAGAATACTTCCGGGAGACATGGATAATTCATCAACACCCATAGCCAGAAAACGTCTGGTCAATGTCGTATCTGCACCCAGTTCTCCGCAGATACCTGCCCAGATTCCGGCCTTATGCGCATTTTCCACGACCATCTGTATCATACGCAGCACTGCGGGATGATGCGGATCATAGAAAGCATCCAGCTTGGGATTCTGCCTGTCGATCGCTAATGTATACTGCGTCAGGTCATTGGTTCCGATGCTGAAAAAGTCCACTTCCTTTGCCAGTTCTTCGCTCATCATGACAGCCGCCGGAGTCTCGATCATGATCCCCTGCTTCGGTTCACCGAAAGTAACTCCCTGTTCTGTCAGTTCCTGTCGGATCTCAGCCACGATTGTCTTGATCTTCCTTAGCTCATCTACACTGATGATCATGGGATACATAATGGAAATATTGCCAAAGGCGCTGGCGCGGAACAGTGCCCGCAGCTGTGTCTTGAAGATTTCCGGTCTGGTCAGACAGATACGGATAGCCCGACAACCCATAGCCGGATTTTCCTCCGGTTCCATTTCAAAGTAATCGCATTTTTTATCCGCACCGATATCCAGTGTACGAATGATCACAGGTTTGCCTGCCATAGTCTCCGCTACCGTACGATAGATCTGAAACTGCTCTTCTTCGGTAGGGAACGTATCTCTCTCCAGGTAAATGAACTCGCTGCGGAACAGACCGATACCTCCGGCATCATTCTGCAATACTGCCGCCAGATCCTTGCTGTTACCTATATTAGCATAGAGCATGATCTTCTTACCATCAATAGTGATATTTTCTCTTCCCTTCAGGGTCTGGAGCAATTCCTTCTTCTCCTGTTCCTCCAGCTTTAACTGTTGCATTCTGCCCAGGGTATCTTCATCTGGATCCACATAAATGCACCCGTTTTTTCCGTCTACAATACCGACTTTTCCGTCGATATCATCTGTCAGAGGAATTGCGGTACCGATCAGTGCCGGGATGCTCATGGTCCTGGCCAGAATTGCCGTGTGGGAATTGACGGAACCGTGTACCGTCACGAAGGACAACACCAGATCTTTGTTCAGCTGTACTGTCTCAGAAGGAGCCAGGTCGTCTGCAACGATGATCACCGGTTCCCCGGATGCGGCAATCCCGGTGGCCCGGCCTCCGAGCACGCTTAACACGCGCTCGGAAATATCCTTGACATCCGCAGATCTCGCTCTCATATAGTCGTCATCCATGGCAGAGAACATCTGTGCAAAATTGTCACCGGTAGAAGCTACCGCATACTCTGCATTCACCTGCTGCATGCGGATGATATTTTCTACCGACTCGTTATAGTCATCATCTTCCAGCATCATCTGATGGATTTCGAAAATAGCGGCATTGGCTTCCCCGACCTCCTTCAGAGCCTTCTGATACAAACCCTGCAGCTGTTCCCTGGCTGTCTGTTTCGCCTGTCTGTAGCGTAAGATCTCCTGCTCGGGATCCTCGATTCTGACACGCTTTACCTGCTGCTCGTCTTTTTTATGAACACTGATTCTGCCGATGGCAATTCCGCCGAATACACTTTTACCCTGGTAGACTTCCATGACTCTTTTCCTCTCCTGACGATTATGCTTCCTCTATTTTAGAGATTTGCTTTTACAAATTCCGTTACTGCTGCGTATGCTGCTTCCTCATCCTCACCGTCGAAGGTCAGAGTGATCTCATTGCCGGCTTTGACAGCCAGACCCATGATACCGAAGATACGCTTGCAATCTCCGCTCTTGCCATCCTTGGTCAGAGTGATATTAGCGGCAAATTCCTTGGCTGCCTTTACCAGTTCCCCTGCGGGGCGGGCATGAATGCCTTCAGGATCTGTGATAACATATTTGAATTCTTTCATTGTCTTTTTCTCCTTTTATTTTCCTATGACTAAGCATTAAGCAACTTTTTTCTTCAATACACCAAGCAGTAATGCGGATACGACCGTGCCTGCCGCCAGTGCTACCAGATACATCAGTGCATTTCCCACTACAGGGAATACAAAGATTCCGCCGTGAGGAGCCATCAGTGTGCAGTGGAATGCCATGGACAGTGCACCTGCCAGTGCAGAACCGATGATGCAGGAAGGAAGGACATGCAGAGGATCGGACGCTGCGAAAGGAATGGCACCTTCCGTGATGAATGCCAGACCCATGATGAAGTTGGTAGGACCTGCATCTCGCTCTTCCTTGGTGAATTTATTCTTAAATAACAGGGTTGCCAGTGCAATGGCACAGGGAGGAGTCATTCCTCCGATCATAACCGCTGCCATGATATCATAATTGCCTGCCGCAATTGCTGCGGTTCCGAATACATATGCTGCCTTGTTGAAAGGGCCACCCATGTCAATCGCCATCATGCCGCCCAGGATCAGACCCAGTACAACCCGGCTGGAATCACCCATTTCTCTTAAGAAATTATTCAATCCGGTATTGATACCGCCCATGATCGGCTCCACCACAAAGTTCATGGCAAGTCCCATGATCAAAATACCCACTACCGGATAGATCAATACAGGCGCCAGTTTTTCAACAGCATCCGGAAGTTTGTCACAGATCTTACGGAGTCCTACGATCAGGTAGCCTGCCAGGAAGCCTGCCACCAGTGCTCCTAAAAATCCGGACTTACCGTTTGCCGCCAGCATACCGCCTACGAATCCGAGAGCCAGCGCCGGTCTGTCGCCGATAGCCATACCGATGAAGCCCGCCAGTACCGGAAGCATCAGACCGAATGCCACGCCGCCGATGTTTTTAAACATAGCTGCTATGGGAGTGATCGTACCGAAATTACTTCTCTGATCTGCGGGAAGTGCATTGATGTCAACATTCAGTCCATCGATCAGGAATGCGATCGCGATCAGGATACCTCCGCCTACTACAAAAGGAAGCATATGGGATACACCGTTCATCAGCTGTGTGTAAATCTTATGAGCCACACTTTCTTTGCCGGCGACTGCAGTCTTTACCGCTCCGCTCTCACCGTGAAAGATTTCCACCTCACCGCTGATGGCCTGTTGTACCAGCCGATCCGCCTTGCTGATGCCGTCAGACACCTGACAACTGATCACTTTCTTACCGTCAAAGCGATCCATGGGAACTTTTGCGTCTGCCGCTACGATGATGCAGTCCGCTGCGGCGATTTCTTCCGCAGTCAGTACATTTTTCGCACCTGCGGAACCTCTGGTCTCGATCTTGATCTGGCAGTCTGCTGCTTTTGCTGCCTTCTCCAGCGCTTCCGCTGCCATATAAGTGTGCGCGATTCCGGTCGGGCAGGAAGTCACAGCCAGGAGCTTAAAGCTCTTTTTCTCTTCGGTGGTAATGCCGGTATCACTTAATCTGTCGTCAATGCTCTTGGCACTCTCATCTGCTGCATCGATGATCTGTAAAAATTCCTCTACGCTTTTGGCATTTCTTAAAGATGTGGTAAAATTCTCATCCATCAGCATAACGGACAATTTGCTCAGTACATCCAGATGTACATTATCCTTGGTATTGGGTGCAGCGATCAGGAAAAGCAATGTCACCGGTTCGCCGTCCAAGGAATCATAATCCACACCGTTTTTAATTACCATGGCTGCCAGTCCGGGAGTCTTCACTGCATCACATTTGCCGTGAGGGATTGCAATGCCTTCGCCGATTCCCGTGGTGCTCTCTTCCTCTCTTGCATAGACCTGTGCACGGTACTGCTCCACATCCATAAGCTTTCCGCTCTTCGCCATCAGTTCCACTGCCATATCCAGTGTTGCCTTTTTGTCAGCAGGCGCTGCATCCAGGGAAATACTTCTTTTGTCCAATAAATCCGTAATTCTCATATTGTAACCCTTTCTCTCTTTTTTATTGTTTCTTTTTTATTGTTTCTCTTTTATTATTTCTTTTTATTATTTCGCTATGATTTTACCTGTTTCAATACCTGCATAACTTCATCTTTGGTAGCCAGATTCTCGGAAAAAGCGCTGGCGCTTCCCGCGGCGATTCCCATGCAGAAGGCATGTGCGTATTCCTTCTCTTCCAGCCATCCGGTGAGAAATCCCGCTACCATGGAATCTCCGGCACCGACACCATTGACCAGCTTTCCTTTCGGAGCCGGAGCCTCCAGGCATTGACCGTCCGCTGCGATCAGTACCGCTCCTTCACCCGCCATGGAGATCAAAACATTCTGTGCTCCCATGTCCCGGAGCTTTTTCCCATAAGGGACCACTTCCTCTCTGGTGGAAAGCTTCACGCCGAAGATATCCCCCAGTTCATGGTTGTTGGGTTTTACCAGAAAAGGATGATACGGCAATACCTTTACCAGCAGGTCTCTGGTGGCATCCACTACGGTGAGAACACCTCTTCCCTGAATTCTCTCCAGAATTCTCTGATAAATATCATCCGGCATCGAATAGGGAATGCTTCCCGCCAGTACCAGGACATCTCCTTCCTGTAATCTGTCAATTTTTTCCATCAGCTGTTCCAGCGCTTCCGCATCGATATCCGGTCCGCAGCCATTGATCTCTGTACCGTCAATACTTTTCAGCTTCAGATTGATTCTGGTCATTCCGTGATTGATTTTGATGAAATCGGCATTCACTCCAAATTCAGTCAATCTTCGGATCAATTCTTCTCCGGTGAATCCCGCCGCATAGCCCAACGCTGTGGAATCCAGACCCAGATTCTTCAGCACAATGGATACGTTGATTCCCTTTCCTCCCGGAAGAATCAGCTCTGATGAAGTTCTGTTGGTCATTCCCAGCTGAAAGTCATCCACGGATACGATGTAATCCAGTGACGGATTGAATGTCACAGTACAAATCATTTCCATTCCTCCTGTCTGTTACCTTTCGTGTTCTTATGATGTTATTATATGCTCATATTCAGTCACATTCAATCAATTTAGTTCACAAATTTGATGATTTATTTTGGTTGATTTTGCACAAAGAAAAGGATGAAGTCATCCTTCATCCTTTCGATCTCGCTTCCACTATAGCATTCCCTTACCTGGTTTCTTTAAACATACCGGCCTGCTCTTTCATTTCTTTGGCATTGGAAAGTGCCGCCTCTGTCAGTGCATCACTACCAAGAAGTCTTGCCAGTTCCGCCAGACTTTCTTCCGCCGACACTTTATGAATATCCGTGATGGTCATATCATCCGTACTGCTCTTCTCAATCACAAAATGTACATCTGCCATGGCAGCGATCTGGGGCAGGTGGGTAATACAGATGACCTGATGGGCTCCGGATAAAACGCTCAGCTGTTCCGCTACTTTCCATGCAGTCCTTCCGCTGATACCGGTATCGATCTCGTCGAAGATCAGAGTATCGACTTCATCAAAAATCATAGTGTACAAATCATCATGGGCAGACAGCACAGTCTGTATAGCCAGCATAATACGGGACAATTCACCGCCGCTTGCCACCTGACTTAAGGGCTTCAGACTCTCTCCGGGATTGGTGGAGATCAGGAATTCCACATCGTCATATCCTTTTGCCGTAATGGTCTGACCGGGTCTGACCGCAATATCAAATTCCACTGTCAGAAAATTCAGACCGATCAGCGCATCCTTTAACTTTTGTGTCAATACGGTTGCATTTTTACGACGGATACCGGACAGTTCCTCACAGGTCTTCTCCAACAGCTTCTGTTTTTCCGTCCACTCGGCATTCAGTTTCTGCATATAAGTATCATAATCCGCCAGTTTTTCCAGATATGCTTCTTTTTCTTCTTTGTATTTGAGTATCTCTTCGATCGTATTGCCGTACTTTCCTTTGAGATGATTGATGGTATTCAGCCGTTCCTCGGTGCTCCTGAAATCCTCTTCGTCAAATTCCAGATCCGACATATATTCCGACACATCATGATTGTAATCCGATAACAGACTCTCCACCTCTGCCAGCTGCTCTTCCATCTGTTCCAGCGCAGGATCATACATAGTCACGCTGCGAAGTGCCCTCAGTGCCCTGCTTAAGGAATTCCCCGCACCGTCTTCTGCATCATTGCCGCTGAGACGATAACTCTCTGCCAGGCTTTCCGCAATTTTACGGCTGTTGGACATTTTGCGGTATGCCTGTTCCAGTTCCTCATCCTCACCGGGCTGCAGCCCGGCATCTGCGATCTCCTTCTGTTCGAATTCCGCCAGGGACTGTTCTCTGCCTCTGGAAGCATCATCCAGTGTCTCTGCGGATATTCTCTTCTCTAAAGCGGCACATTCATGATACAATGCGCCCACCTGCTCTGCGCACTTTGCGAATTCCGCTCCGGCATAAGCATCCAGGATCTCCATATGCTTTTTCTTATGGAGCAGCGACTGGTGTTCATGCTGTCCGTGAATGTCGATCAGCAATTCCGAAAGCTCTTTGATCTGCTTTGCCGTTACGGTCTCGCCGTTAATACGGCAGATGCTCTTCCCCGAGGACAGTTTTCTGCTTAAGATCACTGTTCCGTCCTCCGAAGGTTCCAGATCCATACTTTTCAATTTTTCTGCCAGTCTGGGTTCCTCGCAATCGAAGACCAGTTCTACCAGGCCGCTCTCTTCTCCCCGTCTGAGCATATCCTTCTCGAACTTTCCTCCCAGTGCCAGATTCACCGAGCCGATCAGCAATGACTTTCCGGCACCGGTCTCTCCCGTCAGTATATTCAGTCCTTCTCCGAACTCTACCTCTGTCTCCCGGATGAGAGCCAGATTTTTCACGTGTAAGCTGCGAAGCATGTATTTCCCCCTGTCTATCTTACTATCATCAAATGAATTTTATCCATAAGGATCTGGGTATCCTCCACCGTTCTCACTGCGACCATAATGGTAACCTCTCCTGCGATGCACCCCACCACTTCGGAGAATTTCAGTGCATCCAGGGCAGCCGCCACAGCCATAGCCATGCCGGACACGGTTTTGATCACCAGAATGTTCTGTGCCATATCCATGGAAATAAAGCCATCCCGCAGCACACGGATATATTTGTCTCCCATATGACTATCATCCTGCTTCAGAATGACATATTTCTGTTTTCCTCCTCCGGTGGGAACTTTGGACAATTTCAATTCGCGAATGTCCCTGGAGACTGTTGCCTGGGTCACCGCAAATCCGGCTTCCTTCAGATAGCCGGCCAGTTCCTCCTGTGTCTCCACGTCTTTTTTTTCTATGATCTCCACGATCTTGCGATGTCTGGTCTTCTTCATCTTAACCTCATGCCTTTCTTACGACAATTCGTCAGGAATCTCTCATTTTACGATGTAACACATCCAAAAAGCTGACCTGGTTCAGCTGTATGAATTCCGTGATCTTCTCTGACTGCACAATACGGATGTGATCTCCGGTACACATGGTCACCTTGTGGCTTCCGTCATAATTGGCTTCCACAGTCTGGCTTTTACCCTCTCTGCCTCCGGGGATCTCTATAACGATCTCATCCTCCGGTGACAATATGATGCTTCTCTGGTTCAGACTGTGAGGACAGATCGGTGTCAGAGTGATCAGCTTCGCCTTGGGCTCTACCAATGGTCCTCCCGCCGACAGATTGTATCCTGTGGATCCTGTTGGGGTGGTAACGATCATACCATCTGCCTTATAATGATTTAGCAGCTGTCCGTTGACATAGATGTTAAATTCTATGATCTGTAAAGTGCCGCTTCGGGAGATGACAATGTCATTCAGTGCCCAGCCCTCCGACACGGTGCCGTCCGCACAGCAGACCTTGCCGTTCAACATCATCCGGCGTTCCTTTTTATAATCATCCCGGATCAGGCGTTCCAGCGCTTCCTCCAGTCCGGACAGTTCGATCTCCGTCATGTAACCAACCGTTCCCAGATTCACTCCGATGATGGGCACCAGGATTTTTTTCGTCTCTCTGGCTGCCTGCAGTACGGTTCCGTCACCGCCCAGAACGATCATACAATCCACATCCAGAGGAATACCCGTTGCTTCCTCCTCCGCAGCATCTGTCTCTTCTTTCCAGTCAGACTCCTTGACCTTTAGCTTCACGGTACAGCCCTTCGATTCCAAATAGTCCTGGATCCGCTTCGTGGTCGCAAGTTCCTGATCTTTATGTTTATTGGTATATATCAGAAAATGCTTCATCGTTTCCTGCACTCCTTGTCTGTTACAGTGTATGAGAGTTATCTACGATTCCTTTGATCAGGGCATCCCACTCCGGTGTATAAGACAATCCGGTCTTTTCCTCCACGATGGTCTGCAATGCACTCTCCGCTTCATGCTCGTTCAATGCCAGCTTTTCCTCCGTAATCTCTTCCGGCTTACGGATATGCAGCAGATATTCAATGTTTCCCTCCGGCCCCTTGATGGGGGAATACTCCAGATGCAGTACCTCGAATCCGATGCTGTCCGCATAATCGATGATCTTACGGATCACTTCTTCATGGATCTGAGGTTCTCTGACCACGCCGTTTTTACCGACTTTGCCCCTGCCCGCTTCGAACTGTGGCTTGATCAGACATACCATCTGACCCCCAGCCTTTAACAGGTTTCT
>ENA-OPSC01001387-OPSC01001387.1-human-gut-metagenome-genome-assembly--contig:-NODE-1387-length-11297-cov-4.662960_pt1 | contig 11297 bp, 8 predicted proteins | sample MGYA00241800_ERZ501891 | MGnify/ENA primary metagenome ERZ501891 (study PRJEB25962, sample SAMEA2042407) | human gut metagenome | biome: human gut; feature: human-associated habitat; material: faeces...
CAGCTCATGGCGGGCGGCGGTGTTGCCCTCATCGGCACCACCCTTGTACCTCTGCTCTCCGGACTGTTCGGTTAATCACAAAACAAGGAGGTAATCGCCTTTGGACAGCATACTCCAACAGATCACAGACTGGCTGAAAGAAATGCTCGTTTCAGCTATTATGGGAAATCTGTCGGGGATGTTTGAGTCCGTCAACAACCAGGTTGGCGAGATAGCAACCTCCGTTGGCATGACCCCGGCGAATTTTTCGCCGGGTGTCTTTGCCATGGTACGAAACATCTCCGAGTCAGTGATTATCCCAATCGCAGGCTTGATTCTGACCTTCATTGCCTGTTATGAGCTAATTCAGATGATTATTGACCACAACAATCTGGCAAATTTTGAAACCTGGATCTTCTTCAAATGGGTGTTCAAGACTTTTGTTGCGGTCATGTTAATCACAAACACATTCAATATCACGATGGCTGTGTTTGATGTGACACAGCACGTTATAAACGCAAGCGCCGGTATCATATCCGGAAATACTGCCATAGATGCTTCGGCATTGGAAACAATGGAAGAAACGCTGATGGCAATGGATTTGGGTCCTTTGCTCGGCTTGTTCCTGCAATCCTTTATCGTGCAGGTCACGATGTCCGCTTTGGCAATCATCATCTTTGTGATCGTCTACGGTCGAATGATTGAAATTTATCTGATGGTCAGCCTTGCCCCGATTCCGCTTTCCACTTTTGGAAACAGAGAACAGAGCAATATCGGACAGAATTATCTGCGTTCGCTGTTTGCAATCGGATTCCAGGGATTCCTGATTATGATCTGCGTGGGCATTTATGCGGTGCTGATTCAGTCTATCGCATTCAGTGATGACATCATCGGTTCTATCTGGGGTGTTATGGGCTACACCGTCCTTTTGTGCTTCACCCTGTTTAAGACTGGTTCGCTTGCGAAGGGTGTATTCAGCGCTCACTAAGGGAAGGAGGAAATTGTTTGGCAGCGTATATTCCCGTACCTCGTGACCTGACGAGGGTAAAAACAAAAGTGTTCTTCAATCTGACGAAACGGCAGTTACTTTGCTTTGGTGCGGCGGCGCTCATCGGAGTGCCGATTTTCTTTCTGGTCAAAGCAACCGGAAATGTGAGCCTTGCAGCACTGTCCATGATGATCGTCATGTTACCGTTGTTCTTTCTGGCAATGTATGAAAAGGATAGTCAGCCGTTGGAAGTGGTTGTAGAACACTTCATTCAGACCAAATTCGTTCGTCCCAAGGTTCGCCCTTATCAGACGGACAACTATTATGACGCTTTGATGCGTCAGTACAAACTGGAAAAGGAGGTTGAACGAATTGTTTTTCAAAAAGAAGCCACAGGCAAGAAACATCAAAATGCCTGCAAATCTGAATCGGAAGCAGCAGCGAGAAATTAAAGCTGTTGTGGAACGGGCAAAGAAGGACAACGGTATTCCGCAGACTGCACAGCAGTCCATTCCCTTTCAGAGAATGTTCCCGGATGGCATCTGCCGTGTCACTGACAGTTATTACACCAAGACCATTCAGTTTCAGGACATCAACTATCAGCTGGCACAGCAGGAAGATAAGACTGCCATCTTCGATGAGTGGTGCAGTTTCCTGAATTTCTTTGACAGCTCCATTCACTTTGAGCTTTCCTTTATGAACCTGAGTACCGATGCTGAAAGCTTTGAAAAGAGTATCCGTATCCCGTTCAAGAAGGACAGCTTCAATCCCGTCCGTGCCGAGTATAGCCAGATGCTGAAAAAGCAGTTGGCGCAGGGCAACAACGGCTTGACCAAAACCAAGTACCTGACATTCGGCATTGAAGCCGAATCCATGCGGCAGGCAAAGCCGAGACTCAACCATATCGAAAACGATCTGCTCAATAACTTTCGGCGTTTGGGTGTCATTGCCACTACCATGAACGGCAAAGAGCGGCTGCATCTGATGCACTCTATGTTCCACATGGGTGATAATGATAAGTTCTTCTTCGATTGGAAGTATCTTGTGGAATCCGGGCTGTCCGTAAAGGACTTCATTGCTCCGACGGCGTTTGCCTTTAAGACCAACCGCACCTTCCAGATGGGCAGTATCTTCGGTTCGATGTCTTATCTGGCAATTACGGCATCAGACCTGTCTGATCGTATGCTGGCGGATTTTCTGGATATGGAATCCACGCAGATCGTGACCATGCACATCCAGTCGGTTGACCAGACTGCGGCGATTAAGACCATCAAGAGAATCATCACCGAGCTTGACCGTTCCAAAATCGAGGAACAGAAAAAGGCTGTGCGTTCTGGCTATGACATGGACATTATCCCATCTGACCTTGCTACCTATGGTAAAGATGCGAAGTCACTTCTGAAAGAATTGCAGAGCCAGAATGAGCGAATGTTCATGGTGACATTTCTGGTGCTGAACACCGGGCGCACCGAGCAGGAACTGGAGAACAATGTGTTCCAGGCACAGAGCATCGCCCAGAAGCATAACTGCAATCTGCGTCGTTTGGATTTTCAGCAGGAATCCGGACTGATGAGCAGCCTGCCTTTGGCACAAAACCTGATTGAGATTCGTCGTGGCCTGACTACCAGTTCCACGGCTATTTTTGTGCCTTTCACCACGCAGGAGCTGTTCCAGAATGGTGGAGAAACGCTCTATTACGGGCTGAATGCTCTGTCGAACAACCTTATCATGGTGGACAGAAAGAAGCTCAAGAACCCCAACGGACTGATTCTGGGTACTCCCGGTTCCGGTAAATCCTTTTCCGCAAAGCGTGAAATCACCAATGCGTTCCTGGTTACGGATGACGATATTATCATCTGCGACCCCGAAGCGGAATATGCGGCTCTGGTTCACAAGTTCAATGGTCAGGTGGTAAAAATCAGCTCCTCCAGTACCAACTATATCAACCCTATGGACATCAACCTGAACTACTCTGAGGATGACAACCCGGTAGCACTGAAAGCTGATTTTATCCTGTCCCTCTGTGAGTTGATTATGGGCAGTAAGGATGGCTTGCAGCCTATCGAAAAGACGGTTATCGACCGTTGTGTGCATCAGATTTACCAGAGATATTTCGACAATCCTGCCCCTGAGAATATGCCGATCCTTGAGGATTTGTATGATGCCCTTCTGAAACAGGACGAAAAGGAAGCCCACCATGTAGCGACCGCCTTGGAAATCTATGTTAAGGGTTCTCTGAAACTGTTTAACAACAGAACCAATGTGGATATTCAGAATCGTCTGGTGTGCTTCGACATTAAGGAGCTGGGCAATCAGCTGAAAAAAATCGGTATGCTGATCGTTCAGGATCAGGTCTGGGGGCGTGTAACTGCCAACCGTTCTGCCGGTAAATCGACCAGATATTATATTGACGAGTTCCATCTGCTTCTGAAGGAAGAACAGACGGCAACCTATTCCGTAGAAATCTGGAAGCGATTCCGTAAATGGGGCGGCTTGCCGACCGGTATTACTCAGAATGTCAAAGACCTGCTTCGTTCCCCGGAGATTGCCAACATCCTCGAAAACTCTGATTTCATCTATATGCTGAATCAGGCAAGCGATGACCGAAGTATTCTGGCACAGCGGTTGAACATTTCGCCGCATCAGCTGTCCTATGTAACCAACTCCGGTGAGGGCGAAGGACTTCTGTTCTATGGCAATGTGATTCTGCCGTTCATTGACCGATTCCCGACAGATCTGGAACTGTATCGCATTATGACCACGAAGTTAAACGAGGTGGCACAGGAAAAGGAGGCGTAATGTATGGCGAAAAGACCTACACGCCTCCGTTTTACCGAAGATGACCTTGCAGATTCTCATGTGAAGAAAGCTGCCGACCGTGCAGATAAGGCGGTTGATAGGGCTGAAAAAGCGGCAGACAAATTGGCTTCTAAAAAGGCAAAGCCGAAGCTAAAGCTGGAAACAGATGCAGCCGGTTCCCGTAAAGCAAAGCTCCGTTTTGAAAAAGCGGAGTTTACGGAAATCGAGCGCCCATCTGTGGCAAAGCACATGGCAAGCCGTGGTGCCGCAGTCACGCTCACATCCAAAGCACATCGGGCGGTGTCAGAATATGAGGATGATAATATCGGCGTTCAGGCTGTGCAGGAAACGACCAAGGCTGTTGAATCCACTGTCTATACCGTCGATCATGCCGTTTACAGTCACAAGCTGAAAGCCTACGACAAGGCGGAAAAGCTGGTTGAGAAGTCAGATAAAGCAAATGTAAATGCCCTGTATGAGAAGTTCAAAAAGGACAACCCCGATGCCGGTTCCAATCCCTTTTCCCGTTGGCAACAGAAAAGGGCAATCAAGAAAGAATATGCTGCCGCCAAAGCCGGTAAGAATACCGCTTCGACAACGGCTTCTGCATCTAAGGGTGCAGGCAAGGCAACGGGCAAAGCAGCTCAGGGAGCCAAGAACATCACAGAAAGAGTAACGGAGTTCTGCACCACACACTCTAAAACGATTCTGTTTGTTTTGATTGCCGGACTGCTTTTTATGATACTCTCAGGGATGTTCTCGTCTTGTTCGGCTATGTTCCAAGGCGGCACACAGATCATTCTGGGAACTTCTTTTACTGCAAAAGAGGAAGATATTATTGGTGCGGACAATGATTACAAGGCTTTGGAAGCTGCGCTCCGCAATAAAATCAATAATATCGAGCGTACTCATAGCGGATATGACGAGTACCGGTATGACCTTGATGAAATCAACCACAATCCTTATGAGCTGGCGGCGTATTTGACGGTGAAGTTTGAGGATTACACCAGAGATGAGGTGCAGGCTACCCTGCAATGGCTATTTGAGCAACAATATGAGCTGACCCTGACGGAAGTAGTAGAGATTCGTACACGAACAACATCTTCTACTGATCCCGAAACGGGAGAGACAACAACAGAGGAAGAAGATTACGAATATTATATTCTGAATGTGAAGCTCAGAAATAAGGGCTTGAACAGTGTGATTTCAAATTCCGGCTTGTCGGAAGATGATATGGAGCGATATAGAATTTTGCTTCAGACAAGGGGCAACAGACCGGATATTTTCGGAAATGACATTTACGCCACCCCTGGCGGCGAGTACACCGATTATGATATTCCGGGCGAAGCGCTGACAGACACAAGATTTGCCAATATGATTCGGGAAGCTGAAAAATATCTGGGATACCCGTATGTGTGGGGCGGCAGCAGCCCGTCTACCTCCTTTGACTGCTCCGGATTTGTTTCCTATGTAATCAATCACTGCGGAAACGGTTGGAGTGTTGGTCGTTTGACCGCAAACGGTTTGATGGGCGTATGCGACATTATCCCGAAAAGCTCTGCCAAACCGGGAGATTTGATTTTCTTCCAAGGCACTTATGATACCTCCGGTGCATCACACGTTGGTATCTATGTTGGCAATGGTATGATGATCCACTGCGGAAACCCCATTTCCTACGCTTCTATCGAATCGAATTACTGGCAACAGCATTTTTACTGCTTCGGCAGAATCAGAAACTAAAGGAGGGATGGCGATTGAGTGCCAAGTTAGACAGAATAGGTGCAGACCTTGAAAAAGCCCGTAAGAAACGGGCAGAATGGGATGCTAAGGTGAAAGACCTGGAACGCAGATACCGTGAGGAGGAAAATTCCGAAATCCATGAGATGGTTCATGCTGCGAACCTGAATCCCGAACAGCTTTCCGAGCTGCTCCGTATGTTTGCTGCGGATATGGCTCCGAAGCCTGATACGATCAATACTATGAATGAGGAGGAAACGCAGAATGAGATTTAAGAAAATTGGAGCCGCATTGCTGGCGTGTGCAATGTGTTTTGGCGTGTTTTCTACAACGGCATTTGCCTATGTAGATGAAAGCGTAGCGACTGAAGAACCTGCGGTCGAAGAAAAAGTTCCCGAAACAGAGCCGGAGGAGCCGATGCTACCGCTTACTCCCGACGGCAATCTGACTTTGGTTGATGACGCTGGCTCGCCTACGAAAAGCGGAAAGCAGTTCATTACCGCTGTAACCAAAAACGGAAACTACTTCTATATCATCATTGACCGTGATGATAAGGGCGAGGAAACCGTGCATTTTCTGAATCAGGTGGATGAAGCCGACCTGCTCAAGCTGATGGACGAGGAAGAAGTTGCAGAGTTCACCAAGCCGGTTGAGGAAACAAAGCCGGAAGTAGTTGAAACAGTTCCTGAAATTACAGAACCGACACCGGAGGAAAAGCCGAAATCCACAAATATGCTCCCGGCGATTCTTACTCTGATTGTGCTTGCCTGTGGTGGTGGATTCTTCGTATTTAAGAAAGTCCAGGAAAAGAAGAAGGCACAGGAAGCGGCAAAGCCTGACCCAGATGCTGATTATGTGGACGATGACGAGGACTATGGGTACGATCCGGAACTTCGTTACAGGGACTCCTATCCACGCATCCGCAAAAAGGTAGTACGTTGCAAAACAGATTCGTTTCTCACTTGTCAGACTTGGAATCTGTGTCAAGCATGACAAACCACGTTTCGGGAAAAGCAAGGGCAAGATTGAAAAGTTCCATCAAGTGGTGGATGACTTCATCCGTGAATCAAAGTTCAAAAATATCAGGACACTGGAAAAACTATCATTACAGAGTATCAGGAAGTATATATCTTTCTGTATTCCTTGGGAGTAACGCCAACAATCTGACGAAAGCGTTTAATAAAATATTTTGGTTCTGTGTATCCAATTTCTGAACAGATCTCATATATTTTTTTGTCTGTATTGATCAACAGTTCTTTTGCATGTAATATTCTTATAAAAGTCAGATATTCAATGATAGTCTGTCCTGTAGCAGAGCTGAATATATTGCTTAGTGAGGAATAGTTTATACCGAAAATCTCTCCTAAGTCTGAAAGTGTGATATTTTCATTCATATGCTGGAAAAGGTAGTTTTGTACCTGTTCAACAAGATAGGCATTTGTGCTGCGTGTCTGTTCAGCAATTTTCTCAAAAATGCTCTCGATCATGGACAAAATGGTACTTTCAATTTCTTCAAGAGAGTGATAATTGTAAAGAAACTGCAGACTTTCTGTATAATCGATATAACAAGATGCCGGTATTTTTTTATCATTACAATGTTTTATGATGATCAGAGTAATCTTGTTTAGCCAGGAATGCAATTCATAATAGGAAGGTTGTTCATTACGCACGTAATCCATAAAGGAATAGACAGCATCTCTCGTATTCAGTAAATTGCTGCCGGTCAGCTGCAACTGTAAATTCTGGTATATAGAGTATGGAAAGGTGCACAAAGTTTGATCCTGATATATGTGTATGGGATCCTTTGAGTAAAAAAATTGTGTCAAGGCTGAAACGCCACTGTAAAATGCATTTTTAAGCGTGTCATCATGATCGCTGTGGTATATTCCCGCGCAGATTTCCAATCCGGGGTTAAATTTCCATAAGAGTCTTTGTACCTGTTTTTTCAGAAACTTATCATCTAAATCCTCTTTTTTTAATAAAATACAGTAAATCTTTTCGCAGAATAGAAAAACATGATGCTCGGATGAAATTCCGGCAGCAAACTTTTGCAGCACCGTTCTGTAGTTGAAAATCTGGCTGCTGAATTCGCTGTTGCCAGTCAATAGTAAGAACCATGCTTGCGGAAATGTAAATCCACATTGTTTTTCCAGTATTTGAATCTTCTGCTTTTTATTCGAAGCAATGGCTTCAGAAAACAACAGATCTAAAAACTGGTCGTATTCTGACTGGGTGAGATTATATTCACTAAGAGGATCCGCCAGTCGGAAAAAATTTTCTACGCTTGTAATGACTGCATCGAATTCGGAGGGAAGAATAGGCTTCAATATATATCGAAATACATGATGCTCAACTGCTTTCTTGGCATAGGAAAATTCCGAGTATCCGCTTATGATAATGATAGGAATGGTTCCGTTGTTTTTGCGAATTCTGCTAATTAGCTCAAGACCGTCAAATTTGGGCATGCGTATATCGGTAACAACCAGATTTACTTCCGGATGTTGTTGAAGATAGTCTAATGCAAGGCTACCATCTTCAAACAGACCATCTATCTCCCATCCTGGGGAATGATTTTTAAAAATTTCGGCAATTCCATTGCGACTTTGTACTTCATCATCAATGATAATCACATGATTCATAGGTTTTCCTCACTTCTGAACAGGCAATTTTATGATTACTTTTGTACTTTCCATAATGCGTGATGTAATTTCTATACCATATGACTGACCAAACCGCTGTTTTAAATAGGTATTTGTATTTCCAATTCCTATGCCATCATTTTTACCATGAAGCACGGAATGTATCAGAAGATCTGACATGCCCTTTCCGTTATCTTCTATAGTTATGAAAATGGAATTATCCTTAGTAAATATGCTGAGGATAATAATACCACCCTGATGAATTTCAGAAAAACCGTGCAGCAATGAATTTTCTATAAACGGCTGCAAAATAAAACGGGGTATTTTATACGATTGCATATCCGGTTCAATATGATAATGTATTGTAAAAGAATCCTGAAACCGGATCTTTTGAATATACATATAATTTTTCAACCAGGATAATTCATCATTTATAGTGACAAAATCATTTTCTTTGATAATGCTGTATCGCAAAATATCAGAAAGCGCATTTATAATATAGGGTACTTTGTCTGCATTTCCATTTTGGGACATCCAGCTGATGGAATCCAAAGTGTTATATAAAAAATGTGGATTCAGCTGTGCGTGGAGCAGAGCAAGCTGCTGTTTTGCTTCTTTTTTTGAGTATTCTTTTAACTGCTCCACCAGAGTCAGAGTACGCTGGCTCATAGACTGGAAAGAATCATATAAATTGCCGATTTCGTTGTGGACAGGATAAACTGGTGAAGGAAAGTAGTTCAAATAATCCTGTTCCTGCATAATAACGGAAAGACGGCGAATCGGCGTAATAAACTGTTTGGTGAGCATGAAGAAGATCAGGCATAAACACAAAAAATCCACACCACAGATCAATAACAGTAAAGTTTTAATGAACTGTGTTTTGCTTTCTATATTTGAAAATGGTAGAAAAGAGTAACAATTATATTCTAGTGTATCAATCTGTGAATTAAAACGATAATATTTCTCACCGTTTATAGTTACAACAGAGTAAGAATATGGGGGCGTACCAAGCACGTCGGTGGAAATAATGTCTCCAATATGATAATTCAGATTCTCCTCCTGATAACCCCATATTAATGTATTGTTTTGGGTTGTCAGGAAAAATGTGGAATCGGAACTGAAATTGGAAAATATAAGGATATCTTCAAAGGAAGCGATATCGACTTCAACTAACAAAATTCCAATAGGCCGGAAGTTGTGTGTCAAACTTCGTAAAAGGCGACCATAATAAATGGACGTATTTGAAGCAGGGTATTTACGCTTACTGGTATGTGTAATGGGATTAGATAAAACACCTGATCCATTATGTGCATATATTTTCTGTAAAAAATCAGGATCCAGGGAGTTTATATGTATAGCATTACTGTACCCGTCATTCCAGTATAAAGTATCTCCTGCCATTGTTGTAAGAGATACTGACAAAATCATGTCATCTGTTCTCATTAATGAATCAATAGCAGGCTGGATTCTTTTTTTATCAGGAGAGGATAATAATGTTGCTTGTCCTTTTTCCAGACAGCTCATAATATCATCATTGTAGTAAATTGAAGCGGTGAGATTGTTAAAGTAGGTGAGTTTCTGATAAATATTGGATGTAACTAATTTTAATACCTGGATCTGGGATTCGATTTCAGCATTCAGGGCATTTTGAGTTTGGAAATGATAAAGTAGCAATGCTGTAACTGTCATAGGAATGAAAGCTATAAACAGAAAAATGATGAGTAATTGCTTTTTTAGTGAAATGCCTGCTTTTTTCATGTTATATTTCCCCATATAGTCAATCATTGATTCATTTGATGAAATTATTATCCTATCTGAGATCATTATACTATATCAAATCAAAAATAAAATCCAGAAAAAAGTGCACCATTCAAAAAAAGTGGTATTTTATGCAATAATCCGGCAAGGTACAATAAGCTCACAAAACAAAGCCGCTGCGTCGGGGGTATAAAGGTATAAAGGAGGTACTTATATGAAGAGAAAAGTAGCAGCATGTTATCTGAAAAAGGGAATGGCGTATTGTCTTATGGGAGCCATGCTCTTAGGTCTGAGTATCGGGACTGCCGGATGTGAAAAGAGCAAAAAGGAACCCAGGAAGCAGAAGGAAATACTGAGATCCAGGAAGTGGAAGGTAATGATGGACCAATAGAGATTGTTTACTGGAATCAGTGGACACAGGAAGATGAGACTGCCTTTTTAAAGAAGTACGTAGAAGAATACAATAGTTCCCAGGATAAATATCATGTATCGTTTCTGGCTATTCCGTATGAAGAGTATACGACTACAAAGCTGGCCACTGCATTTGCTACCAATGAAGCTCCGGATATCTTTGAGTGTAGTCCGGCAATCATTAACCAGTACCTTGATGCAGGTGTATGTGAACCACTGGATGATATTATTACCGATGAAATAAGAAATGATTTTACAGATGCAGCATTTGACCGGGTGTCGAGAGATGGGAAAATTTATGGAATTCCGTTAGACAGTGATCTGGTGGCATTATACTACAATAAAGAAATACTAGAGCAGAATGACATTGATCCACCGACAACGTGGGCGGAACTCAAAGATGCGGCAGCAAAGCTGAATACAGCTGATTATGCCGGATTTACCTTTGAAGTTGATAAGGGTGATTGGCAGTGCTTTACCTTCTATCCTTTTGTGTGGATGCAGGGTGGAAGCCTGTTTACATCGGATGGTATGGCGAATTTAAATTCTGAAGAAGTTGTAAATGCATTGCAGTTATGGAAGGATCTTCTGGATTCCGGAGACTGTAATGAGACACCTGGAAGATCTGTTTCAGATATTTCAATTCTGACAAATGGAGAGACAGCAATGCAGATTAACGGCAGTTGGTCGGTTCTTCGTGTGGATTCAGAAAAGTATGGTGTTGTGCCATTACCAGCAGCAACGGCAGGAGGTGATACAGCCAGTGTTGCAGGTGGGTGGAACGTACTGGTAAGTAATCAAAGCAGTGAGGAAAAGATAGCAGGAGCCAAAGATTTTATTTCATGGATGTGGCTGAATGTAGATCATGTGACGGAATTTGATACAAAAGCCAAGTTTTCATATTGTATGAGAAACTCTGTCATTGAGGCAGGTGCGGAGGTATATCAGAGCAATCCAAATGCCATAGTATTTTCTGATGAGGTATT
>ENA-OPSC01001400-OPSC01001400.1-human-gut-metagenome-genome-assembly--contig:-NODE-1400-length-11199-cov-2.251436_pt1 | contig 11199 bp, 7 predicted proteins | sample MGYA00241800_ERZ501891 | MGnify/ENA primary metagenome ERZ501891 (study PRJEB25962, sample SAMEA2042407) | human gut metagenome | biome: human gut; feature: human-associated habitat; material: faeces...
AGTCTCAGTTTATCTCAGTTGGTGACTGGAACTTCGGAAGTGCGATTTCTCTGATTCTGGCTGTGCTCATTCTGATCTTTATGAGCCTGATGAAGAAGATGGATAAAGATGAATAAGGGAGGACGGCATGAAACGTAATAATAAATTTTTCTCAATGTTATATGTAGTACTCTGCCTTGCTTTCTTTTACCTGCCGATCCTGGTGACGATGATCTTTTCCTTTAACTCATCCAAGTCACTGACCAGATTTACAGGCTTTTCCCTGCGCTGGTATCAGGAACTTCTCGGTAACGGGGAAGTAATTAAGGCAGTTTATGTATCTGTTACCATTGCGATCATTGCGACCATTGTTTCTACAATACTTGGAACCATTACAGCGATCGGTTTATCCAAATCAAAGAAGGTAATCAAGGAACTGCTTTTGAATATTAATAATATCCCTATCCTGAATCCTGAGATCGTAACTGCCATCAGCCTGATGCTGTTGTTCTCTTCTCTGGGATTTCGAAAAGGGTATCTGACTATGCTGCTGGCACATATTGCGTTCTGTACCCCGTATGTAATTACCAGCGTTTATCCGAAGGTAAGGGCTCTGGATCCGAATATGGCAAATGCTGCCATGGACCTTGGGGCAACACCTTTTCAGGCTTTGACAAAGGTTATCGTGCCGATGATCAAAGAGGGTATTTTCGCAGGCGCGCTGCTTGCATTTACCATGTCATTTGATGATTTCGTTATTTCCTATTTCGTATCAGGAAATGGTGTAAAGAATATCTCTATTGTTGTATATAATATGACAAAGCGTATCAATCCGACGATCAATGCTTTGTCAACCATCGTGATCGTAGTCATCATCGTGGTACTGCTTTTGTCCAATCTGCTTCCGAAGTTTAAGAATAAAGCCAGAAAGCTGAACAGGAAAGCAGTAAAAATTGTCTCTGTAGTTCTGGTTGTTGCTGTTACGGCAGGGCTGATCAAATGGGGATTCGTGGCGCAGTCCACTCATGTGCTGAAAGTTTACAATGCAGGAGAGTACATGGATCTTTCTCTTCTTGAGGATTTCGAAAAAGAATATGATTGTACCATCGTATACGAGACTTTTGAGTCAAATGAGATGATGTACACCAAGCTTTCAAGCGGTGAGACTTATGATGTGCTGATCCCGTCTGATTACATGATTGAGAGACTGATCAAAGAAGAATATCTGCAGGCACTTGACTGGAAAGAAATTCCGAATAAGAAAAATCTGCTGAATGATGTCATGAACCAGAGCTATGATCCGGGCAACCGTTATTCCTGTCCGTATTTCTGGGGAACAGTAGGAATCCTTTATGATAAGACAGTAGTAGATGAGGCTGATCTGAAAGATGGCTGGAATCTTCTGTGTAATCCGAAATATAAAGGAAATATTTACATGTATGATTCTGAGAGAGATTCCTTTATGATAGCATTAAAAGCACTTGGGTATTCCATGAATACTACAAATGAGTCTGAGATCGAGGAGGCTTATCAGTGGCTGATCGATCAGCGTGACACTATGGATCCGATCTATGCAGGCGATGATGTGATCGACAACATGATTTCAGGAAACAAAGCGCTGGCAGTTGTGTACTCCGGAGATGCATCTTACATTATCAGTGAAAACCCGAATCTGGACTACTTCACACCGGAACAGGGAACCAACAGATGGTATGATGCAATGGTTATCACAAAGGACTGCAGCGAAGTACAGCTTGCCCATGAATTTATTGATTTTATGATCAGTGATAAATCTGCTCTTTCCAATACGGAAGAAGTAGGGTATACTTCTACAGTGAAGAGTGCTTTTGAAACCATGAAGGAGGGGGACTATGCCGGGATCAGTTCTTATATTCCGGATACAACCAACCCGAATAACGAAATCTTTGCTTATCAGCAGCCAAAGATCAAGCAGAAATTTGCGGAACTCTGGACAAAAGTAAAAGCAAAGTAAAAAAGGATAGCCGCTGTCTGCCGATACGGTGGAAGGCGGACAGTGACTGATATAGACAACAATGCAGAGCATAAGAAGGGAGATCATTTATGAAAAAAAGAGTACTTGCAGTAGTGATGTGTGCATTAATGGCAGGAACAGCATTCACCGGATTCAAGGATGCAGGAGATGATAAAGAACTTGTTCTTTTTACCTGGGAGGGAATGTTCCCGCAGGAAGTTCTGGATGATTTTGAAAAAGAGACAGGAGTTAAGGTTGTTTATTCAAACTTCGATACAGATGAAACCATGCTTGAGAAGCTTTCCATGGCAAAGGGCGGTGACTATGATATCGTGATCGCAGATGATTATATTCTGGAAACTGCGATCCAGGAAGGACTTGCAGAGAAGCTTGACAAGGATTCTCTGGAGAATATCGGAAATATCAACCCATTATATCAGGGACAGTTCTATGATCCGGATGACGAATACACAGTTCCTTACGGAGCAGGCATCCCGCTGATCGTTTATGATCCGGAACAGGTGGATATTGATATCAAAGGATATAAAGACCTCTGGGATCCGTCTCTTGAGGACAGCATTGCACTGACTGCAAACTATCGTGTGATCAATGGTATCACCCAGCTTTCCATGGGCGAGAGCATGAATGAAGAGGACGTTGATGTGATTAAGAAGACAGGGGAGAAACTTCTGGAACTTGCTCCGAATGTACGTCTGATCCAGGATGACAATACACAGAATGCACTTCTCAACGGAGAAGCAAGTGTTGCATTTCTTTATACCTCTCAGGTAACAGCTGCTCTGGCTGAGAATCCTGATCTGAAGGTGGTATATCCGGAAGAAGGACTTGGATTTGGTATTATGGGTATGTTTATTCCAAGTGAAGCGCCGGATAAAGATGCGGCATATTCTTTCATGGATTACATCATGCAGCCGGAGGTTGCAGCGAAATGCACAGACTATATCGGCTATTACAGCACAAATAAAGCAGCAGATGAGCTGGTAAATCCGGATCTGGTAGTTCCGGATGACGTTACAAAGGGCGAGATCGTCCAGAATGTAAGCCAGGACGCAGACGCACAGTATCAGAAGAACTGGACTGAATTTAAGGCTGCCTGCGACTAAGGGGTTAATCAACTAAGGAGTTAATATGGATGTTTACAAGGGAACCGGTGCCTTTTCCGGAATTGCCATCGGTAAGATACTGTATTATCATAAAAGCGAATATCAGATGCGCCAGTACGAGATCACAGATGTGAAAACAGAGCTGAATATTTTCCGGCAGGCGCGCACCAGAGTCATGGAACAGCTGGAGGATTTATATGAAAAAAACTGCATAATTCAGGGAACCCAGGCAGAGATTTTTCTCAGACAGAAGAATCTGCTGGAGGGAAAAAGCTTTCAACGTGCCATTGAGAGTGTCATACAGAGTGAAAAAGTAAATTCTGCCTATGCGGTAATGACTACAAGGGATGAGATGCTTAAGACTTTCAGAACTCTGGAAGAGCCTGCGATTAAAGAACGGCTGGATAATATGCGTGAGATTTCCGACCGCCTGATCGGTGAACTGGGAGGTATCTCTCCCAGGATAGATCTTGGGGATGAGCCTGTGATCGTTGTGACGGAGAGTATCACGCCAACAGAACTGATGGAGATGGATAAGGATAAACTGATGGCTATTGTTACCCATCATGGTTCCGACATGTCTCATGCTGCCATTATGGCAAAAACAATGAATATACCGGCTCTGCTGGAAATTGACACAGATTCGGAGTGGGACGGACGGCAGGCTATTGTGGACGGATATACCGGAACTTTGTATATTGATCCGGATGAAGAGGTAAAAAAAGAATATGAGATCCGCAGGCAGGCTGATAAAGAAGAAAGAGAAGAACTTCTGAAATTAAGGAGAGAACCGGATATCACAAAAGATGGCAGAAAAATTGAAATCTATGCCAATATCGGAAATATGGACGACCTGAACAGTGTGCTGTATTACGGAGCTGCCGGGATTGGTCTTCTGCGCAGTGAATTCCAGTATCTTGGAAGAGAAAATTATCCTCGTGAAAATGAGCTGTTTCTTGCATACAAAAAGATTGCGGAGACCATGGGAGAAAAGCTCACTGTGATCCGTACGGCAGATCTCGGAGCAGACAAGCAGGCAGAATATCTGAATATCCCGGACGAGACAAATCCGATCATGGGGAACAGAGGAATCCGTCTCTGCCTTGACAGAAAAAGAATGTTCAAGGCACAGCTTCGGGCAATTTTCAGGGCGAGTGCATATGGAAACCTGGCGCTGATGTATCCGATGATCAGCTCAGAAGAGGAAATGGATGAGATTGAAGAAATTATCCGGGAAGTAAAGATCGGGCTGGATGAAAAAGGAATTCCGTATAAACATATTAAGACAGGAATCATGATCGAGACTCCGGCAGCAGTCATGATCAGCCGGGAGCTTGCCAGAAGAGTGGATTTCCTGAGTCTTGGAACCAATGACCTGAGTCAGTATACACTGGCGATGGACAGACAGAATCCGCTTCTGCGCAAGAAATATAATGACCATCACCCGGCAGTGCTGCGCATGATCCGGATGGTGATCGAAGCGGGACATGCGGAGAATAAGCGTGTGTGCATCTGCGGAGAACTTGCAGCAGATACTGCTCTGACAGAAGAATTTCTGAGGATGGGTGTGGACTGTCTCTCTGTAGTGCCGGCATGTATTTTGCCGGTAAGAAAAGCACTGAGACAGGTGGATCTGTCCGGAGATGATAAAGGTGCGTGAATTTGGTGAAAAGTAAAGTGGTATTACTTCCCTGCCGGGAATATGATGAAGAAAAAATCTATATGCTGCTGAAACAGGGGCTGGATTTTCTGGGTGGAGTGGAGACTCTGATTCCAAAGGATGCGAAGATCCTGCTGAAGCCGAATCTGCTGAAAAAAGCAGAGGTAGAGAAAGCAGTGATCACACATCCGGTTGTAGTAGGAGCCTTTGCGGGAATCCTGCGTGAAAGTGGGTATGAGAATATTGTGCTTGCAGATTCCTGCGGTCATGGAACCACTCAGGCAGTGATTCGCGGAACAGGAATGGATACTTATCTGGAGAAATATCATATTCCGGCTGTTGATTATTCTGAGGGCGTGAAAACTGCTTATCCGCAGGGAATCCAGGCAAAAGAATTTATTCTGCCAAAAGAACTTCTGGAGCAGGACTGTGTGATTTCCCTGAGTAAGATGAAAACACATGCATTAGAACGTATCACCGGTGCGGTTAAGAACAGCTATGGGTTTATATATGGATTCCATAAAGCGAAGGGGCACACGCAGTACCCGAGTGCAGACAGCTTTGCCAGAATGCTTATTGATCTGAATAAATGTGTGGCACCGAAGCTGTATGTGATGGATGGGATCGTGGCCATGGAGGGCAACGGACCGGGTTCGGGAGATCCGGTTCCTATGAATGTACTGCTGATGTCCACAGATCCGGTTGCACTGGACAGTGTATTCAGCCGTCTGGTTTATCTGAAACCGGAGATGGTTCCGACGAACTATCATGGTGAGAAAATGGGACTTGGTACATGGAAAGAAGAGGAGATTACCCTTCTGACACCAGACGGGGAGATTTCCATGGCAGAGGCAGTGAAAAAATACGGAAATCCGGCTTTTAATGTAGACCGCACAGAAGTGCGAAAGAATATCTGGACAAGAATGGCGGGAGCGTTAAACATTTTTCAGAAAAAACCATATATAGAAGCTGATAAATGTGTCCGTTGTGGCATTTGTGTCCAGAGCTGCCCGGTTCCGGGGAAAGCTGTGGATTTCAGAAAAGGCAAAGGAAAGCCGCCGGTATATGATTACAGAAAGTGTATCCGCTGTTTCTGCTGCCAGGAGATGTGTCCGAAGAAGGCAATCAAAGTGAAGTAGATGAAAAGCAGATAATAAAAAGCGCAATTGTTTATAGAATTGCCATGGTATTTTCGCAGAATCAGGACAGAGGAAAGCCGGACAATTACCAAAAAGCACATAACAGAGGATGAGAATATCTCGGATTGAGACAGATTCTATCCTAAGTTATGTGCTTTTTTGAGTCATATCCCTCTTTAACCGAATCAGGAAAGTTCCCTGCTTTGGCTGCGAATATTCGTTATTCGTCTGACTATGGCTGTCGAAGATACAAAATCTATCTTCCGAGGCTTCTGCTTATCTCGCGGATGAATTCCGGAGTAGTACCACAGCATCCTCCAACAACAGACGCACCATTTTCGATCAGAACCTTCATATGTTCAGCAAAGCTTTTGGCGTCCATACTGTAAATGGCATTTCCCTGATCATCAATCGTCGGCATACCGGCATTAGGTTTGGCAATGACAGGAATGGATACGTTCTCTTTGATATTGCGGACAACGGATACCAGCTGGTCGGGTCCTACAGAACAGTTGATGCCAACTGCCACAGCACCTGCACCCTCAAGGGCAATCGCAGCCTCCACAGCATTTCCTCCGCTGAAAATGCTTCCGTCAGCTTCTACGGTCATTGTACACATTACAGGAAGAGAACTTACGGATGCAGCAGCATCCAGTGCAGCAAGTGTTTCCTCGATATTGATCATGGTTTCCGCAGCAATCAGATCAACACCTGCATCCTCAAGAACCTTAATCTGTTCACAGTATGTTTCATATGCCATCTCATAGGTGAGATCACCGGCAGGCTCCATCATCTTGCCTGTTGTGGTAATATCACCGGCAACATAGACCTTATGTCCTACTGCCTCTCTGGAAATATTTACAAGTGCATGGTTCATTTCCGCAAGCTTATCCTGCAGTCCGTGAAGTCCGAGACTGTAACGGTTTCCGCCGAAAGTAGGTGCGTATACGATCTGGCTTCCTGCTTCAACATAAGCCTTTTGCAGATTCTGCAGAACTTCTTTGTGCTCCATGATCCATGCTTCTGTACAGATTCCTCTTGGCATTCCGGCGGCCATAAGATTGGAACCGGTAGCACCGTCGAGCAGTACAACATCCTGTGTCAGCTTCTGAAATTCTTCTCTAGTCATGGAAATTTCCTCCTGTGTTTTTCTATGACACTCCTGAGTGGCTGCCATGAATCAGTCATGTCTGCATGGGTAAATTCGTGGATACCGGACAGGATGACTTTCATATACTGTGACATTATAGCACAGCTTTCAGGATAAATGGAGAAAATTAATAAATTTTTATTTCATATGATGCAGTAAAAATTTCATCCTTGTCCAGAGTGTTGATATATTTCTTTTCCGGAAGCTCGCCCTTAAATCCAAAATCATCACAGCGTCCCATCCATGGTTCAAGACATACAAAAGGAGAACCCGGGACGGACCAGATGCCAAAGCTTGGAAATCCATGACAGATCAGTTCCACATAAGGAGTTCCGTCAGGGAAAGCGATGCCGGCCTTTTCAATCTGGTCATCAAAAATAAGGGCATCTTTGTCAAACATGTGAGCATCAATAAGGCAGGAACCATTCTCAAGCTCCAGTGTATAAGCTTTATCTGCGACCGCGGTGCCTGATGACATGTCGATCAGCAGATAGGAGAGGGAATCCCTGCCGTCGAAAGTAAGATGATATTGCTCCTGGGAGCCAATTCCTCCGGCAGGTACATTGAATGCAGGATGGCCGCCAATTGTAAAATACATGGTTTCATCATTAAGGCTGATCACTTCCCAGCATACACTGACCTGGTTCTTCTCCAGAACATGCTTGATCTTCAGCTCAAAATCATATGGATAATTTTCTCTTGTGGCATCAGAAGATTTCAGCCTATGGGTGATGGAATCAGCAGTCATATCCACGCAGGTAAATTCGCTGTCCCTGGCAAACCCATGCTGACTGGAGGGATATTCGACTCCATTAATACGATAGTGATCCTCAAAATGACGTCCCACATTAGGAAAAAGAACAGGGGCGTGGCGTTTCCAGTAAGCCGGATCTGCCTGCCAGATCACTTCTCTGTTATGTACTTTATCAAAAATGCTGCAAAGCTCAGCACCATGATCGTCTACAGATACTCTAAGATAGTCGTTTTCAATTGTATGGATCATAAATGAATCCTCCTTGATCGATAAATATTGTGTAACTGTTCAGCTGGCAGTATCCTGCAAATCACCGAAGGTGATTTGAAATGCATTTTGGTTCGTAACTGCGAAGGTACCGAATAGTCACGGACATTGATGTCCGGCAATTTTTAAAAAGGTTTTGATTGCTATAAGTTGATGCCGGAATCAATCTGTCTATAAGTATAACACATGGGCCGGATTAATTATAGTTATAAATATACAAAAATAGATCTGAAATGTCGTGGTAAATTGAAAAATACACTGATATAGTGACGAAACACAGAAATCATATGTGTAAAAACCACAATAAATGATTGACGAATAAAAAAATATTTGTTACAATTTACCTCAACGAGTCCTGCGGGACTAAGACATAATGAACAAAACGTGAAAACAAGGAGGTCATTGCTATGGCGAAAAAAAGAAATATCATTGTTGGACAATCAGGAGGACCTACTGCAGTAATCAATTCCAGTCTTGCCGGAGTTTATAAGAATGCCATTGAACGAGGATTTGACAAAGTATACGGAATGCTTCACGGCATTCAGGGACTGTTGGATGAACAGTATATTGATCTGTCAACACAGATTCATTCAGAACTGGATATCGAATTACTCAAGAGAACACCATCTGCATTTTTAGGTTCCTGTCGTTACAAGCTTCCTGAGATTCACGAAGATAAAGCAATTTATGAGAAAATTTTTGAGATCTTAAATAAACTGGATATCTATGCGTTTATCTACATTGGCGGAAATGATTCCATGGATACGATCAAGAAACTGTCTGATTATGCGATTCTCACAGGACAGACTCAGAAGTTCCTTGGTGTTCCGAAAACAATCGACAATGACCTGGCGCTGACAGACCATACACCCGGATTCGGAAGTGCTGCAAAATATATCGGCGCATCCACAAAAGAAGTGATCCGCGATGCATTGGGACTTACTTATAAGAAAAATATGATTACGATCATGGAGATCATGGGACGTAATGCCGGATGGCTTACAGGTGCCACAGCACTGGCAAAATCTGAGGACTGCGACGGACCGGATTTGATCTATCTGCCGGAAGTGCCTTTTGATGTTGAGAAATTCCTTGCAAAAGTAAAAGATCTTCTGAATAAAAAAGCATCTATTGTAATCGCAGTTTCCGAGGGAATCAAGCTGGCAGACGGAAGATATGTATGTGAGCTTGGAAGCGTGGGAGACTATGTGGATGCATTTGGACACAAACAGCTTCAGGGAACAGCCACTTATCTGGCAAACTTCCTGGCAGCGGAGTGCGGATGCAAGACAAGAGCTGTTGAACTTTCCACATTACAGAGAAGTGCTTCCCATATGGCATCCAGAGTGGATATTGATGAAGCATTCATGGTAGGTGGTGCTGCAGTTAAAGCTGCAGATGAAGGTGACACAGGTAAGATGGTTGTTATCGACCGTGTTTCCGATGATCCCTACATGGCAGCTACAGGTATCTACGATGTACACAGAATCGCAAATGAGGAGAAACTTGTTCCGAGAGAATGGATGAATAAAGATGCTACAAACGTAACTAAGGATTTTGTAGACTATATTAAACCTCTGATCCAGGGAGATTATCAGCCTATTATGGTAAATGGTATGCCGAGACATCTGGTACTGAACATGAAAAAAGGCAGAAAGAAATAATTGATAAAAATTATAAACGGGCAGCCGGGCAGATCAACTTATCTGTTTTGCTTCCCGTTTTTTCCTGTTATATATGAGATGTGAGAGAAAAATATAGATAAAGACCAGAATAAAGGACTGAGAAAACCTTAACAATAATAAGAATAATAAAATAAATCACTTTATGCAGAATGTATAAAAATTTTAGCTAATTTTAGCAGAATAACCTTGACGAAATGACACAAATTCTATAAAATAATTATGTGCGTATAAGAAACATATATTTACTTATGTGCGAAAGGTGTGGCTGTTCAGTTACTTCACAACAGAATGCTGAATAGTTACAAAAGAACAATAATTTAGGAGGAAAATGTAAAATGGCAAAATGGGTTTACATGTTTACAGAAGGTAACGCTAATATGAGAAACCTTCTGGGTGGTAAAGGTGCCAACCTTGCTGAAATGACAAACCTTGGTCTTCCTGTACCTCAGGGCTTCACAATCACAACAGAAGCTTGTACTCAGTACTATGAAGACGGAAGACAGATCAATGATGAGATCATGGCTCAGATCATGGAAGCAATCACCAAAATGGAAGGAGTTACCGGAAAGAAATTCGGTGACAAAGAAAATCCTCTGCTTGTTTCCGTTCGTTCTGGTGCGAGAGCTTCTATGCCAGGTATGATGGATACTATCCTGAACCTTGGTTTAAATGAAGACGTTGTTAACGTACTTGCTGAAAAATCCGGCAATGCTCGTTGGGCATGGGACTGCTACAGAAGATTCATCCAGATGTACTCTGACGTAGTTATGGAAGTTGGTAAGAAATACTTCGAGGAACTGATCGACAAGATGAAAGAAGAGAAAGGTGTTAAACAGGATGTAGATCTTGACGCTGATGATCTTAAGAAACTTGCTGAGCAGTTCAAGGCTGAGTACAAAGAGAAGATCGGAGAAGACTTCCCGACAGATCCTAAGGTACAGCTTATGGAAGCTGTTAAGGCTGTATTCCGTTCATGGGATAACCCAAGAGCTAACGTATACAGAAGAGATAACGATATCCCTTATTCATGGGGTACAGCAGTAAACGTTCAGTCCATGGCATTCGGTAACATGGGTGACGACTGCGGTACAGGTGTTGCATTCACAAGAGACCCAGCTACAGGTGCTAAGGGTCTGTTCGGTGAGTTCCTTACAAACGCACAGGGCGAGGACGTAGTTGCCGGTGTTCGTACACCAATGCCAATCGCTCAGATGGAGCAGGAGTTCCCAGAGGCATATGCTGAGTTCCTTAAGGTTTGTGAGACTCTTGAGAACCATTATCATGATATGCAGGATATGGAGTTTACGGTTGAGAACAAGAAGTTATACATGCTTCAGTGCCGTAACGGTAAGAGAACAGCTCCGGCTGCATTAAAGATTGCTTGCGATTTAGTAGACGAGGGACATAAGACTCCGGAAGAGGCAGTTGCTATGATCGATCCTCGTAAC
>ENA-OPSC01001402-OPSC01001402.1-human-gut-metagenome-genome-assembly--contig:-NODE-1402-length-11187-cov-3.925171_pt1 | contig 11187 bp, 9 predicted proteins | sample MGYA00241800_ERZ501891 | MGnify/ENA primary metagenome ERZ501891 (study PRJEB25962, sample SAMEA2042407) | human gut metagenome | biome: human gut; feature: human-associated habitat; material: faeces...
GCCGTTCGTCAGAACGGCGGAACCTCTAGAGCAAAGTGACGCTAAAGCTGCGGACGTCCGTCTCGCCCGGCGCCAGCGTAATGGTGTTGACCTTGTGCTCAAAGACGTCGTCCTCGGTGTCCATGGTGGTGTGACCGGTCCAGGGCTCGAGCGCCACAAACGGGGCGTCGTTGGCGGCAGACCACACGCCGATGTACTTAAAGCCCTCAAAGTCGATCTTGACGCCATGGCCCGACTTGCGACCGCGCAGCGTGAGCGTGGAGCCCGGGGTATCGGTGAACATGATGGCATCGTTATCGAAGCTGCGGTGCGTGATGGGCAGCACGTCCGAGTTATCGGGAGCCTTGTAGCTGTCCTCGAACGTCATGAGGCCATCGGGCGTGATGATGGGGGCCTCGTTGGTCCAAGCCTCGGTAAATGCCAGCTCGTAATCCTCGAATGCCTCGTCCTCGGCACCGGGAGCGGGCACGTTAAATGCAGGGTGACCGCCCACCGAGAACGGCAGTTCTACATCGCCGGTGTTGGTGACGGCAAAGGTCTGCGAGAGGGTGGCGTCGCCAGTCAGGGCATAGGTCATGTTGAGCTTAAAGTGGAACGGGAACGCCTTGAGCGACTCGGGCGTATCGGTGATCTCGTAAGTTACCGAGGAGCCGTCCTCCGAGACCTCGACCAGCTTGTGCTCGACGATGCGCGCGAGTCCGTGGCGCGGCATCTCGCAGGTGCCAGCCGCAGACGTCGCCGTGTTGTTGCGCAGTGAGCCCACGATGGGGAACAGAATGGGCGCATGCTTGCCCCAAAAGGCCGGGTCGCCCTGCCACAGATACTCGTTGCCGTCGAGGGCAAGGCTCGTGAGCTGGGCTCCCATGGAATCGATGGCCGCGGTGAGGCCGCCGCGCTTGATAGTGGTGACGGTGGACATGCTACTTCCTCCAAAAGTAAACAATAGTGTCGAGGGCTATTGTGCCACTCTTGGCGGCAAGGAGAAGCGGCAGGCGCAGTTATTGAGCGATTGCGTAAAGGTCGAATCCGCCCTGCGGCGTGCTGTCGACCGTATCGGGCGCCTGCGAGTTAAAGCTCACGGGAACCATGCGCTTTGAGGCGCGGAAGCGCGTGCCATCGGTGGCGACGGGCGGCTCGTCGACCGTGAGCTCGTAGTCGCCGGGCTTGAGTTCGATGCCGTCGCCAGCGGAGTTGACATATTGATACTCGTCAATCGCCTGCCCCCTGAGTGCGCGGCCCACGATGTGGATGAGCATCTGGCTGTCGCCGCGGGCGGTGTCCCACGTCGCGCCGTCCTTGACCTCGACCGACACATGCACCGAACGCGTGCGGCTGAGCGATTGCTCGACAGACATCTCGACCTTGGCAGCATCTTTGCGCTGTTGCTCCACATGGCTCCAGACATTTCCGATTGCCGAGCAGGCGATAACGCCGGCCATGAAGGCGATGAGGATGGGGCCGAGCGGAGAACGGCGGCCCGCGTCTTCCTCACGAGCCAGGTCGGGGCGATGTGTGGGCGCAGGCGCCTGGGCGCCTTGCGCGGGCACGTCGAGAATGCTGAAGGATGCCGTGCTGTCGGGGTCGATGGTGTGACGCGGCTGCGGGATCTTTGCCGGCGAGATGGACATGTCCGCCGGCTCACCGAGTGTGGCCGTGGCATCGGCCTTAGCCTCATCGGCCTCGGCTTGGGCCCAAGCCTGCTCAAAGGTCAGGGGCTCGGCGGCATCGGAGGCGGCATCAGGCTCGACAGCGGCATCGTTGCCGGTCTCGTCCTCGTCGCTCGACACGTCACGCGACGCGGGCTCGTCCCACTCCTCGTCCGGAGCCTCGCCCTCGCTATACCACCATTCAAAGTTATCGATATCCATACGGGGCGCCCCTTAGGCCTCGCAAATAAACACTTGTTAGCCTTATACCCGCAGATGGCGCTGGAGCTCGCACGGAATGCGATAAAGGGACTGCTCCTTTGTCGCATCGAAGTTGCGGTGGAATAGTTCCTGTTTGCACGCCCACTCGAGCTATTTAGGGACTATTTCACCGCAAGTTATTTGAGGGCGACGGGGATTTGGATACAGCAGAAGTCCTCTTGGTGAGACTCGTCGTAGCTCGTGGTGTCCAGGTAGCAAAAATCGAAAGCATTGCCGATGGGCTGGAGCGCGTGCCTGTCCATGCAGGCCACGATGGCGCGGATACCCTCGGGCTCGTACGGCATGCCCCAGCGACTCATGCACAGGTACGTGCCCTCGGGCAGCACCTCGACGCCAATCTCCGCCAGCTCGGCAGGATCGCTCGGCAGTATTTCCTCGGCACCACGCGGCAACACGGCAAAGGAACCGGCACCGGCGATGGGGTCGTCGGAATGCAGCGCCTCGCAACGCAGCATGGCGCCCCAACCGCGCATGGGGCGTGTGCCCGTGAGCGCACGCATGCGCAGAATCGCCCGCATGAGCGTGGGGTGCAGCATCGAGCGGCCACGCTCGATATCGCTCGGGAACTCCTCAAAGACCACGTAGCGGCGCTCGAATTGCTTGAGCTCCGGTTTGCCCTCGCGCTCGCGCCAATAGACCGCCTCGTCGTAAAAACTCAGCCGCTCCTGCACGCTCGCGCGCTCGGCTTTGAGCCCGGCAATCTGCTCGTCGAGCGCCTGCACCCGCGAGCGCAGGTGATCGGTCATCTCTCCAATGTCGAACGTCGAGGTCAGGCGATCGATCTCATCGAGTTCCAGTCCCAAGTCGCGCAGCATGCAGATCAGACGCATGAGCGGGATCTGCGTGGGCGAATAGAAACGGTAGCCTTTTTCGTTAACCACGGCGGGTTTAAACAGACCGATCTTGTCGTAGTAGATGAGCGTTTGGCGCGAAACGTTAAACAAGCTCGCCATCTCGCTAATCGCATACATACCCGTCTGCATAGGTCCTCCCGACACACCCTTGGACACGAAAAGCCCGCCGCCCACAGGGGCAGCGGGCTCAAACACTACTCGTATCCTACCCTAAAGATGCCTATGACCAGCGCTTATAGTTGGCGCACGACACGCCGACGGCCTCGAGTGCCTTGGCGGCGATGTGATGCACCGCCTCATCGAGCGTGGCGGGGCCGTTGTAAAACGTGAGCATGGGCGGCATGAGCATGACACCCGGCACGCGCGCCAGGCGTGCCATGTTGTCGACATGGATCGCACTGAAGGGCGTCTCGCGCACCATAAGCACCAGGCGGCGCTGCTCTTTCATCTGCACATCGGCCGCACGCAGCAACAGGTTTTCGCTGTAGCCGCTCGCGATGCCGGCGAGCGTCTTCATGGAGCAGGGAGCCACGATCATGCCGTCGACCGGATAGGTGCCGCTTGCGATGGCAGCGCCAATGTTCTTGTTGTCGTAGACCACATCGGCATAGCACGCAAACTCGTCGAGCGTCATGCCGAGCTCCTGCTCGATGGTGATCTCTCCCCCGCGCGTGACGACAAGCGCCGACTCAGCGCCGGCCTGGCGCAGGCATTTGAGGCATTCAAGGCCCAGTGCCGCACCGCTGGCGCCAGACACGCCAACGACAATGCGACGGGGACGAACAGAAGACTCAGGCATGACAACTCCTTAACTACTTGGTAGGGCTACTTACTAGAAGGCGAGCTCGGCGGCCCACTTGTCCTTGTCGATCTCCATGAACTGCGAGCGGATGAAGTTCTTCTTGAGGTTAAACGGAACCGTGCAGTCGAAGATGGCCTTGCAGGCGATACCGTGCTCGCGGATCGAAGGATCGAACGCGGGGTCGTTGGACGGATCGAGCACGTGGCAGTGGCAACCGGGGATGGTGATGAGGTCCACGTCGGCCTGGAAGCGCGTGGTCATGGCCCACATCACGTCGCTCATATCGAAGATGTCGACATCCTCGTCGACAAGGATGACGTGCTTGAGCTCGGAGAACGCCGAGAAGGCGAGCATGGCGGCGTTGCGCTGACGGCCCTCGTCATTTTTGCTCGACTTCTTGAACTGCATGATGGCAACGAACTTGCCGCCACCGCAGGGAGCGGCGTGAACGTTGAGCAGGCGGCCCGGGATAGCGGTCTCGACCATCTTGTAGATGGAGGCCTCGGTGGGGATACCGGCCATGGACACGTGCTCGTGCGAAGGGCCGATGCAGCTCTCCATAATGGGGTTGACGCGCGTGGTGACGGCGGTGATCTTGATCACCGGGCAGACCTTGGCGCCACCGGTGTAGCCGGGGAACTCGGGCATGGCGTAGCCGTGGCCGTTGACATCCTCGTTGATGGTCTCGTCGTGCATGAGGTAGCCCTCGAGCACGTACTCGGCATTGGCAATGCACTTCTGCGGAACGGTGACGCAGTCGGCAAGCTCGACGGCGCGGCCGCGCAGGGCGCCGGCGATCTGCAGCTCGTTGAAGCCGAGCGGCGTGGTGGGAGCCTCGAAGCCGCAGCACATGTACACGGCGGGGTCCAGGCCGATGGAGATGGAGATGGGCATATCCTCGCCGCGCTGGCAGTACTCGTCAAAGAACGCACCCAGGTGACGGCTGCCCGGGGTGATCCACATGGCGAGCTTGTCCTTGTCGACGCAGGAGAAGCGGTGGATGGTTACGTCGGACTGGGTGCCATCGGGGCTCGTGCCATAGGCGAGGCCCATGGTGATGTAGGGGCCGCCGTCAACGGGCGTGTTGGTGGGAGCGGGAACGATCTTGCGCAGGTCAAAGCCCTCGTCGGTCGCCTTGTACACGACCTCCTGGCAGTCGACGTGCTTGCCCTCGGCGATCTGCTCGGGGGCGATCAGGTTCTCGAAGCGCTTGCCGATCTCGAGGCCCAGGTGCTCCTCGTCCAGGTCGAGCAGGGCGGCAACGCGCTTGCGGCTGGCAAGCATACCGATGCAGACCTTGGCGTCGTCAAAGCCCTTGACGTTGTTGAAGACCATCGCCGGACCCTCTTTGGTCGGGCGCATGACGGTGCCGCCAGCACCGACGTGACGGTAGACGCCCGAGACCTCGGCATCGGGATCGACCTGGGTGTCGGTCTCGAGCAGCTGGCCCGGCATCTCACGCAAAAAGTCGAGCGCGGAACGCAGGTCGTGGATCTGGGAAGCATCGGTAGTGGACATGGCGTACTCCTTTCGGGAGAGTGTCCGGCGACGGGGTGCCGCCGGACGGGGTAACGTAATGGGGCCGCGGCGCTCACAAATGGAGCGCTCGACCACTCGAAGTTCAAGCGCTTGGCTGCTTACAGCCGGGGCGCTCGACCGCTTACATCAGGCCAAAGAGGTGGAACCAGGCGGCCTCGACCAGCACGACGACAAAGACGACCGCGGTGAGGGGGATGCCCATGCGCATAGCCTCTTTGGAGGTGTAGCCGCCGGCGTCCTTGCCTTCGCCGATAAGGATCGGCAGGTTATGGAACGGCAGGATGTAGTGGATGTTGATGGACGTGAAGACGATGAGCGCCACGGCGAGTGGGCTCACGCTGGAGCCGGCGGCAAAGCTGATAAATGCCGGCACGCACACGCCGAGCACGGCCATGACCGAGCCCATGAACATGTGGATGATCATGGAAAGCGCGGCGACGAGCAGGGCGAACAGGAAGATGTTCTCAGGCACGGAGCTGGGGAGCACGACGTCGGCGATCCAGGCGTTCATGCCGGTGGCACCGCCCACGGAGCCCACGGCCATGGCGGCCGTCAGGAACATGAGGGACTTGATGTCGACAGCGTTCCAGCTGGCGGGAGTGAGGACTTCGCCGATGATGGGCATGGCGAGAGCAACGCCAATGGCCAGGGTGACCCAGCCGATATAGTCGCCCGAGACGGTGAGCCACAGCGCGATGGCGATGACAAGCCACACGATGGTGCGGATCTCCTTGACGGAGAGCTTGCCGAGCGCGGCCTGCTTGGCCACGATCTGCTCGCGATCGTAGACGAGCTCCTTGCTGGGCTTAAAGAGGAAAAGGCCCAGGAACAGGGTGCACAGCAGCGCAACCAGCATAGGCACGCTCATGTACAGGAACCAGTCGACGAAGGACGGGCTCATGCCGCCGGCCTCGGCACTGTACTGCGCAACGAGCGGGTTAAGCGTGGAGTCGCCCGTCAGGAAGAACATGGAACCCGGGGCGGCAGCGGCAAACACGAGGAAGCCGAGCTTGCCCTTGTCGTCGTCACCGTAGCCGGCGGACTCGGCGATGACCGAGACGACGGCGAGGATGAGGAAGGCGCGGGGGAACGGATGCGGGATCAGCAGCGACAGCACAAAGGTGAGCGCGAAGATCGAGATGATGAGCGACTTGGCGTCGCGCACGAACTTGAGCATGAACGCGTAGGCGATGCGCTCGCCCAGGCCCGACTCCTTGACCGCGCTGGCGATGAGGTAGGCGCCGATGACGAGCCACATGGTGGCCTTGGTCCACGAGCTAAACGTGGAGGCGACCGTCGCCGAGATGCTCGCGGCGCCCGTGTCGTCCACGCACACCTTGAACAGGACGAGCAGTGCGCAGTAGAGCAGGCCCACAAAGCCCGGCTGTGCCACGCCGCATGCCCAGAACACCACCGTGGCGAGCGTCAGTGCCAGACAGGTCTGACCGCCGACCGTGAGCTCGACCGTCGAGCTCAGCTCCGCCAAAGGAAGAAACTTCACCAGCAAAAAGACAACGATACCCAGCACAAAGCCAATTTCGCGCTTGGTGATCTTAAACGCCTTCTTTTCCGCTTCCATCTCCCCACCTTTCTTGTTGGGGGCGCTCCGAATTCGCAGCCATGTTGCCGCTTAAAAAGGGGCGCCCGTTATCGGACACCCCTTACGTTGCGCTGTGTTGCGGCAATACAGTCAAGCGGATTTTTTGGATGAGAAGCGATTCCCTAGACAAAAACCGTCACAACATTCGACGCTTTTCCTCGTTTTCGAGATTTTCGCCGAATGTTGTGACGGTTTGGATGTGGCAAAGGGACTGTCTTTTTTACATAGCGAGGGCCGTGCGGATGAATGGGTCGCCGAGGGCCTCGCGGAGCCAGGGGGCCAGCTGCTCGGGGTGACCCTGCAGGTAGCCTTTGAGCTCGGACGGAGCCACGCGACGCACTTCCGAGATCTCCTCTTGGTTGATATGCAGCTCGCCCGGCTCAACATGGGCAAGGTAGACCTCGCACCATTCGCACTCGCAGCGACCGTCGCCGTGGTCCTCGCGGTACACCACGTGTCCGAGGTGCTTGAGCTGATCGGGCTCGCGCGTAATGCCGAGCTCTTCGTTGATGCGGCGCGCCGTGGCGGCCGCGACGTCTTCCCCGGGGAGCGGATGGCCGGCGCAGCTATCGGCCAGCACCCCGCCCCACAGGCGCTTGAGCGGACTGCGGCGACAGAGCAGCAGGCGCGCGTCTTCGCCCCGGCCCTCGACCAAAAGCGTCAGAAATGCCTGATGCAGGATGCCCTCACCAGCATGGGCCTCGATGCGGTCGACGGGGCCAAGCGCCTCGCCGGTCGCAGCATCGACCGCCACGACCTCGGCGCCCGCACCGCCCTCATCCCAGCCGGCGCGCAGAATGCGGGCTGCGGCTTCCTCGAGCGCGGCGATGAGTTCCTTGGTGGTGTCGAGCACGCGCTGCAGGTCGTCACCGCTCGCTTGTTCAACATGAAAACCCGTGCTTGCAACTACCGGCACGCCAAAGCGCGTGGCCAGCGCCGCCGCGATATCGTGCGCCGGGATCTCGTCTCGATGGCACGGAACGGCCAGGATGCTCACCGTTGCCGTACGGCCGGGCTCGGGGCGCGGAATGGCCTGCGCCGTGGCGCCCAGGTGCGCAAACTCCGGCGAGCAGGCGTACACCGCCATGCCTCGCGGCGTCACCGTCAGCTGGGCCTCGAGCGCAAACTTGCCCTCGCCCACTGCAACCTTTGTCGTGTGCATACCCATGGGATCTCCTGCCGCCCGCGATGTACCTGAGACCATCTTCGCCTGTATTGCGACTATACAGGCAAGCCCTCCATGTGACAAAGGGACTGCCCCTTTGTCACATTCTGTTAGAGTTGCAGGAAGTGAATCCCGCTTATTCATGCGACATTGGAGTGACAACCTTGACCGCCGCAACCACGCCTAAAAGTAAGCCAACCGCCGCCGCGCTCTCCCCCGCGCGCACCAAGCTCTGCCTGGCGCTGCTCGTGCTGTTGGGATTCTCGCTCGGCTGCTCCGAGTTCGTGGTCATCGGCATCGAAAGCGACTTGGCAACGGAACTCGGCATATCACTTGCCACTGCGGGCCAGCTCATCAGCGTGTTTGCGCTCGTCTACGCTATCGCGACGCCGGTGCTCGCGCTCAGCACGGGGCGATTCCGCCGCTACCAGCTGCTCGTGTGCTATAGCGTCGTCTTTGTGCTCGGCAACCTGGTCATGGCGTTGGCTCCCAACTTCCAGGTGCTGTTTATCTCACGCATTGTCCTGGGCTCTGTCTCGGGTGCGCTGCTCGCCGTGGGCGTGACGTACATCCCTGAGCTGCTATCCCCGCAGCAAACCTCACTTGCCATCTCGGTCGTGTACGGCGCGTTTTCCGTGGCGATGGTCTTTGTGACCTCGATTGGCAAGTTTGTGGCCGACACACTCGATTGGCACGTGGCCATGTACGGCACGCTGACCTTTGCCGTTTTGATCTGTAGCGCGCTCGTGGCGTTTATGCCTCGCGCCGGGCAGACCGATGAGCCCGCCACCTTCCGCGAGCCGAGTATCATCACCGGCATGCTCATCTTCTTGTTTGGCGTGGGCTCGGTCTACGTATTCTACGGCTACGTGACGCCTTATCTGGAGCAGGTGCTGGGCATGGATACCGTTCAGGCGAGCACCACACTTATGGCCTATGGCGTGTTCTGCCTGATCTCGAACATCCTGGGCGGATGGATCGATGCGCGTTTTGGCATGAAGGCGCTGCTGGTTACGTTTGTGCTGCAGGCGGCGGCACTGCTCGGGCTGTTTGCCGTGGGCGCCGCCATGCCGCTCGCGCTGGTCTTTGTCTTTAGCCTGGCGATGCTCATGTACCTGTTCTCGGTGTCGTGCATCACGCACTTTATGGACGTGGCACGCAGCCGCCATCCCAAGTCGATGGTACTCGCAAGTTCGGTTGAGCCCATGGCGTTTAACGTCGGCATCTCGTTTGGCACCGCAGTGGGCGGCGCCGTGGTAAGCGGAGTTGGCATTGCATATGTAGGCGCGGTCGGTGCCGTGTTCTCGCTTGTGGCCTGGGCGCTCACGCTGGTGACGATTAAGTTGGCTCGCTGGGAGCGCCGTCGTCAATCAGCACAGCCCCGGATGCAGGCATAGGGGCGAACATAGCCCAAGGTGGCGAGCAACCGGTGAAAACCGTCCCATACGAGTAGTGTTTATCCGCCTGCAAGCTCCAGCAGTGCAATTTCGTGTACTTCAGATACACACTTTTCCACTATTTCGTGTATTCCAAGTACATGAAATCGTACTAAACTATGTATCTGAAGTACACGAAATTGGAAAGGCGGCCCCATGCGCAGATCAATCGAATCCGTTATCGAATCATGGGCGACAAAGGACGCGTCGCGCCCCATCCTCATCCGTGGTGCGCGACGCGTAGGCAAAACGTACGTTGCCGAGGAAATCGGCAGACGAATCGCCGGCGATGCGTTTGTCAAACTCGACTTTCAGACCGATCTTGAGCTGATCGCTCCGCTGTTCGACTGTCCCACCGACGACGTTGACGCCATCGTGGCGCGAATCTCAGACTATAAACGCACCCCCATTCGCAAAGAAACCGCCTTCATCCTGTTTGACGAGGTGCAGCTCTGCGAACGGGCGCTCAACTCGCTTCGCTTTTTTTCGGGTTCGGGCTGGCGCATATGCGCGACCGGCAGTCAGCTCGGCGTCGCCACGCGCAAGCGCAAGTTGCCTTTTCCCAGCGGCGTTCGTCAAGAGACCATGCATCCTATGTCGTTCGAGGAGTTTCTCTGGGCGCTCGACGAGGAGCAGATGGCCAATGCCATTCGTACCCACGCCGGCACGCTCGAGACCTACGCCGCGCACCAAGCCGCGCTCAGCCTGTTTCATCGATACCAGATCGTGGGCGGCATGCCCGCCGCCGTCAACGCATATCGCAAGACGTTATCCATCGAGGATGCGCGCGTCGAGCAGCGCGAAATCGACGAGACCTATACCGCCGATATGACCGACCCCGAAAACGGGATCAGCGGCGTGGCGGCGCGCAAGGTCTGGCGCTCCATTCCGTCCCAGCTGCTGAGATCGTCCACAAAAAAATTCAAGTACTCCGAGGTCGAACGCGGAGGCCGTCGCGCCAAGCTTATCGAGCCGCTCGACTGGCTCGAAGGCGCCGGCATCATATCGGTCAACAACCTGACCGAAGGCATCGAGCCTCCCCTCGTTCCCTTCGACGACGAAGATGGAAGTTTCTTTAAGGTCTATCTTCTCGATACCGGCCTCATGTTCTACAAACTCGGCATCAACCCGCGGCTCTGGCTCGACCTCAAAGAGGATTCCGCCATAGCGCTATCTTCCGACTTCCGAGGCGCCCTGGCGGAAAACTCGGTCATGCAAGCATTTTCGGGCAATAGCTTGCAGACGTATTACTGGGTGCCGCCGTCGTCTTGGAAGACGACCGGCGAGCTCGATTTTTTACTTCAGACCGACCGTATGGAAATTGTGCCCGTCGAAGTAAAGTCCGCACGTAACGTGCGCGCGAGAACCCTCGGGTCGTTTATGGACAAAGCCCGATCGCCATATGCCTACATTTTGTCCGAGAACAATTTTTCCCGCAGCGAAACCGATGACGGGCGCGAGCTGCGCCACCTCCCCTTGTACGCAGCGGGCTTTATTGGAGCAAACTGCCTCAAGAGCAGTCTGTAAGCCCTGCGCGACCGCCTAGAAAGGAAGCCGCTCATGCAACGCATTCTTTTTATCTGCTATGGAAATATCTGTCGCTCGACGATGGCTGAGTCCGTGTTTACCGAGCTGGTGCGGCGCGCCGGGCGCGCGGGCGAGTTTGTCATTGACTCCGCTGCGACCTCAACTGAGGAGATCGGCAACCCGCCGCATCATGGCACGGTCGCCAAGCTGCGCGAAGTCGGGATTCCCGTCGTTGCGCACCGTGCCCGCCAGGTGCGTCGCGCGGAGTATGGCGACTGGGATCACATTGTCTATATGGATGCTGAGAACGCGCGGGGCCTGCGTCGCATCTTTGGC
>ENA-OPSC01001409-OPSC01001409.1-human-gut-metagenome-genome-assembly--contig:-NODE-1409-length-11155-cov-4.366216_pt1 | contig 11155 bp, 8 predicted proteins | sample MGYA00241800_ERZ501891 | MGnify/ENA primary metagenome ERZ501891 (study PRJEB25962, sample SAMEA2042407) | human gut metagenome | biome: human gut; feature: human-associated habitat; material: faeces...
TCATCTGCTTTGCCGCCGGAGTGGACTGCTCCGTCTTCGTCTCCCGCTGCTGGCGGCTGGACAGGCCCTTTTCCACACGGGAACTCCCCGCCCTCTGCACGCGGCTTCCCTCCTGGGAAGACCTCCGGACGGGAGACATCCTGATTGCGCCGGGGCGCCATGTGCTCCTGTTCATTCAGTGGGAGGGAACGGAAAAGAACAGGTTCCTGGGCAGTGAAGCCGGCCCCCTGCCGGCCTGGAAATGTTCGGAGCATGTGTTCAGCCGCGCCATGCTGGAAAACAGCGGTTACCGCCCCATGAGATACAGGGGCATGCGGGACTGAAAACAGGTTCCGGAACAGCCGTGACCCTCTTTCTTTCCCGGAATAGGAATAATGGAAAGACATCGGGAAACATTCCGGAAGTTCTCCTCCCCCCCCCTTCCATAAAAAGAAACCCGGCATCCCATGCGGCAGGGATGCCGGGCTGCAGGCCACTCCGTCAAAGGCGGCGGCCTGGCCAAATGCCGGGAATTACAACGGCTGTACGTTCATATGGAACACCTTCCCCTGGAAGGAGGAGCCAAGTTCCTTCAGAGGCAGAATGAACGTGGAACGGTGAACTTTGGGACGATGCTTGAATTTGTCTGAGAAATCCTTGGACTTGTCGGAAAAATTCTTCAGCACGGCAGTTCCGGCAGGTTCCCCGTCAAGCAACAGGCTGGTTTTCTCCGGTTCTCCCACAATTTCCACCTTGACCTTCTTGCCTACGGGCAGCTTGGCGCCGAAGGAAAATTCCAGAGAATCGTCACGGCGGAATCCGACGGTGCCGTCCTTCATGACCGCAAGCAATTCGCCCTCAGGCGCGGCAAGCAGCACCTGCTCCTTCCCTTCCGGAGCGGCAGTCAATTCCAGTTCCATGGTCAGGCGGTAATTCGGCCCCAGGGCAGGTTTGTCCAGCTTCTGGGGAAGGGAGGAAGGCTTCACCGTAAAGGGCTGGCTGTCTTTCCATTTATGCAGGGGATTGGTGCGCGGAGCGTTGCCGATGGAGGAAACCAGCTCGCGATGCTGTTCAAACGTATCCGGAGCCTTGGCGGTTCCCCACAGTTTCTGGCTGAGCACGTCCATGGAACCGGAAATGATCCCCCAAATGTCATAAGGCGCGTACCCCGTATGCATAATGTCCGTTTCATCATTCCAGACGGCGAAGGTGCCTCCGAGGAGCTGGGGATGCCCGGAAGGCAGCGTTTCATTGCCGATGCGGTTGGGAATCCAGTTATTGTACAGCCCCTTATGGTTTCTGTCCATCCGGTAGTAGCCGGCAAAGGGAACGATATAAAGGGCTCCATCGTTCGTATTGATCACATCATAGCCCTGGTTGACGGCTTCCCATGCTTTCATCCAGCCGGTGCTCCAAAGGTTCATCTGGACCCCTTTGCTGACTACCGGGGTCTTGCCCGGCTTGGCGCTGAGGCTTCCCCAGATGCGGGGCGTATAACCGCGCTTGAGGGCATGGCTGAGCACGGCGTTTGCAAAGTGGCGGTAATCTTCCTTGTCCCCATAAAATTCATCCGCCCCCACATGCACCACGCCGCAGTCCGCGAACACGGGACGGCCCAACTTGGGATCCTTCAGCATGTATTCATCAAAAACCTTGCTCACCAGGTCGATCGTTTCCGGGTTGGCGGCGTCCAGCATCTCGCAGCGGCGCTTCTCATGATTCATGGGCCCTTTATAAATGAGATCAGGCCGCAGGCGCGTAAAGGAAAGGGCATGACCCGGCGTGTCGAACTCCGGAACAATATTGACGCCGTACTTTCTGGCATAGCTGACCAGGTCGGCAAATTCCTTCTTGGTATAAAAAAGATCCTTGGCTGTCAGGGGCGTTCCGTCCTTTCCCTTCATTTTGGATTCCAGACGGAAAGCCGCATAGCTTTCCTTGAACGGATCATGGCCGTTGTCCACATAGTGTTCGTGGAAAATATAGCTGTTGTTGATGACCAGGTGCAGGTCATTCATCTTGTACCAGGCCATGGTGCGGATCACGTCCTTCAGGTAACTGAGGGGGTAAGGCGTGCGCGCGACATCAAGCATGAACCCGCGGAGCTGGTAGCGCGGAAAATCCACGGCCGTGCCGCAGGGCACGCTGCCGGGCGTCTGGCGGAGCATCTGCAGCAGGGTGCGCGTGCCCCAAAACAGGCCGGTGGGAGCCGCCGCACCAAGGCGGACGCCGTCCCTGGCAATCTGGAGCCGGTATCCTTCCCTGCCCAGATTGCCGCCCTTCAACAGGGAAAGGGAAATATCCGCCTTCGCCCCGGGGGCGACAAGCTTGACCTTCTTCCCCAGCACGTCTTCCATATCCGCCGCAAACAATTTGCCCAGCTCCTTGTCCGGGCATGCTATGGTGACCGTATTCCCCAGCTTATATTCTCCCTGTCCCCCCTTCCATTGCAGGATTTCCGGGATAATCCGCGGCTTGGGGTTGCCCTGGGCGGCCTGAGGAGCCTGCAGCATGATTTCATAATCCTTGCTGACGGCTTCCTTGCCGTCCTTGGTCACCTTGAAGCTGACGTTGACGGGGGTATCTGAAATAACAGGGGCTATCTTGCCTTTGCTGTTGACGAGCTGCTCATAGTCGGCCCCCAGCAATTTAATCTGGGCTCCGGAAACGCTCGGCATGGGCAGTTGCTTCGCTCCGGCTTTCACCGGAGGGATGGAAAGGGAATCCGCAATCTGCTTGGCGTCCTGCCCCATCACGGGAGACGCGGCAAGAACGGCGATCATCAGGAATAGGTTTTTCTTCATGTTTTAGTCTTGTTTAGGAAAAGGAAATGTCTGATTTGCTCCAAAAACTACGCGCCCGCCGCCCCTTTCTTGCAGAGAAAGGGAGAAAAGCGGAAGAATTCTCCCTCTCTCAACCGGGCGGGACGGACATTCCGCCCAAACGGATTGCCGCGCGCCGGGCTTCATGAAGGAAAACCGCCGGCCAAGAGAGGCTTTCCCTCCTGTTCCAATAAATTATTATCCCAAAGAACCCGTTGTTGGCAAGATAAAAAACGTGGAGCCCCGGGCTGCAGGGAAAAAAGATGCCGCACGACGGCAAAACGCCCCCCCACGGCAAAAAACGGGAACCGGCCGTCCCTATTAGGGCGGCCCGTTCCGGACAAAAAATAAAATCAGGCGCGGATATCAATCACCTCTCCGGCGGGAAAGCGCACCTTGGCCTCGCGGGCATAAGCGTCATCCTTGGCGCGGTAGCCCAGAGCCACCCCCACCACAGAGCGGTACGGCGTACCGTCCAGGCCCAGGATTTCATCATACTTGGCGCGGTCCATGCCGCCGATCGTGCAGGAATCCACCCGCAGGGCGGCGGCGGCGCTGAGCAGGAACCCCACGGCAATGTACACCTGGCAATCCAGCCAGGCATGCATCTTTTCCGGAGCCAGAGCCTCCACGTAGCTGGTATAAAAATCGGCGGAGGAAGCCAGTTTTTCAGCGGAGGGTCGGCGCGTGAATTCAATCTGGGCCAGGTAACGGTCCACATCCCGCCTGGTGGCGTCGCGCCGGGAGCACAGCACCACGTAATGGGAACAGTCCTCCACCTGGGACTGGTTCCAGGAAACCTCCCGCAGGCGAGCCTTCAGTTCCCTGTTGGTCACGACGACAAACTTCCAGAGCTGAAGCCCCAGGGAGGAGGGACTGAGACGCAGGCTTTCCGCCAGCGCATGCCAGGTGGGCTGTTCAAGACGGGCTTCAGGATCAAATTTTTTGCAGGCGTAACGCCATTCCAGACCGTCAATATACTGTTCCGGGGAGATCATCATGCAGGGTGAGACACGAAAAACGGAAAAACTGTTTAAAGAACCTCTTTCAATACCTCAATGCAGCGGGCGTTCTCCGCAGGAGTGCCCACGCTGATGCGTATCCATTCCGGCAGGCCGTAACCGTCCTGCGCGCGGACGATGACTCCCCTGGCAAGCATATCCTGGAACACCTGCTTGCCCCGGCCCACTTTCACCAGGATAAAGTTGCCCTGGCTGGGAATCCATTCCAGGCCCATTTCCCGGAAAGCCTGCTCATAAAAACGCATGCCTTCCTTATTATTCTCCACAGTGCGGCGCACATGCTCCCGGTCCTCCAGGGCGGCCAGGGCGGCCTCCTGGGCCAGAACATGCAGGTTGAACGGAGCACGCGCCTTGTGCAGCATGCTGCAAACCGGTTCCGGCGCAATGCCGTAGCCCACGCGCAGCCCCGCCAGGCCGTAAGCCTTGGAGAAGGTGCGCAGAACAACCACGTTGCGGCCTTCTCGCACAAATTTGAGGGTATCCGGAGGATTGTCGGAAAACTCCCGGTACGCCTCGTCAAAGACCACCAGCACATGTTCCGGGACCTTCGCCATGAAATCGTCTATTTCCTGCTGTCCCACTACGGTGCCTACGGGATTGGTGGGATTCGTAATGAACACGACGCGCGTATTCTCCGTAATAGCGGCCAGGAAGCCGTCCAGGTCATGCGTCCAGTCCTCCTTGTTGGGCACTTCCACGTACGCGGCGCCAAACAGCTTGGACATGATAGGGTACATGGAAAAGGCGTGTTTGGCGGCCACCACCTCCGCACGGGGATTCAGCAGGGCATGGCAGATCAGTTCAATCACTTCGCTGCTGCCCGTGCCCACTACCGTCTGGCCGAACTCCACGCCGCAGAACTCCGCAATAGCGGAACGCAGGCGGAAAGCCGCTCCGTCCGGATAAATGTTCACGCCGGCAGCCGCACGGGCAATCGCCTCCACCGCCTTCGGGGACGGCCCCAGAGGATTTTCATTAGACGCCAGTTTCACAATATCATGGGGATTCAGGCCCAGTTCCCGGGCCGTCTCCTCAATCGGCTTGCCCGGCTGATAAGCCACCAACTCCAGCACATGCTGATTTGCGAAACTCTCAATACTCATAGCGGCGGAATGTTACCGCCATTCCCCGTTTCTGGCAATACGGATTTCCATCCGGCCGGCCCCTGGGAAGATGACAGCCGTTTAGAGAATCTGCGCTGGCGGAAAAGTGGAAACCTTTTCCGGAATTTTTCCATTCTTCCTGCAACGCCCTTCTACCGGAGAAAGGCAGCCGTCCACTTTCTCCGGCAGATTTCCGCCTGCTTTTCATGACGGACCGCCCAAATATGAAGGAGCACAGCCCCGGAATTCTTCAATGCCCCATAAGGTCAAAAACATTTCCCTTAAAAAGCGAGACGGCATTCCGTGACGGACGGTAAACCGGCCCCCTGCCCTCCTATTTTTTACGGCTGCGGCCCCTGCGCGGGCGGCTGCGCAGGGTCTGGTACCCGGCCACGACAAAGGCGAACGCAGTCACCGCCAGAAAGGAACGGAACAGCCAGGCCAGAAGTTCCCAGTAAATCTCCTGAGTCATGCGGAAGGTTTTTTACCGGAATCGGGAACGTTCCCCAAATCTTCCCGGAGGCGTTTGACGGCACAGGCAATCAGGGTGGCTTTATCCAGCTGGCAGCGTTCCATGTTCAGCGCGTCCGCTTCCGCATCCCGGAAAAAATGGACCGATAACGGCATTTTCCCCTTGATTTGAATTTTTTTCTGACTCTTTTTTTTATTTTCCGTCTTCATAAAAATCCTTTTTTTGGTGCAATAACGGCCTTAACAGCCCTTTTGCGCCCCTACAATGCACCTGAAACGGTATTTCAGTCAACAAAAATATACCATTAAAATGACTTTATGCAAAAAAGGTTGAAAAATAGCACCATTTTCGTTACAAAGGGTGCATGAGTGAGAATCAGGACGAACTCAAAGTGCAGATCAAGGCTTGGCTGAAACAGCAGAACATTTCCCGCAATGATTTTGCGGCGGAATGCTTCGTGTCTCCCAACACGGTCCGCAACTGGCTTGCCAAGGTGGCCATCCCCAAAGACAAGGAAGCTCTCATCCGGCTCATGATGGAAAAAACGGAAAGGGAGAAAAAACTGAAAGAGGCGGCAAGAGCCAATTGGAAGCCCTTTGTCGTCATGCTGAGTTCCGAGGATTACAAACTCATCGAAGAAGCCGCCAGAAGGGACAACATGACGGTGGAGGAATGGGCGGAAGCCACCCTGATCAAGGATGCCCAGAAGAGGATGAAAAATTATTACGACGACAGCAGCCTTCCGGAAGATGTATCCCTGGCGGCGGAAGTACCGGAGGAATACGGAGCTCCCAGACGTTCCGGCCCTTCATCATCTCCGCCCTCTTCTGCCCGCCGCAAGCCGCGGCAATAAATCCTGGAGGGCATGGCATCCCGCTGATGTCCCGCCTGCCTGCCGGCTTCCGCCAGCGTGCTGTTCCGCGGAGGGCTTCCCCAGGCGCCGGGAACACCGATCTCCTTTGTTGTGCGCCGAATCAACTTTTCTCTTGCTTGCCGTTCTCCAAAAGTTCTATTTCCGTTGACTGTGAGTCAATTATTTTATCTACTGCTTTTTCCCGCCTTTTGTTTCCCGCTTTCGGCCCGCGCGAAAGCGGTTCCGCCGTCTGTTCCCGCCGTCTCCGTCAGGATGGTGCATCCGGACAGCCAGGAGCTGGACCGGGAAAGGAGCCCTGTTCCGGAAGGATACACGCCTTATACATACGAATTCCGCGACCGCCATGGAAAAATGCAGCGGGAACGGCTGTTCCTGAAAAATACCCCCATCATCACGGAATCGGAAGTGGAACAGGCAAGAATTGAGCCGGAGAGAAGAGAATGCCTCCACATCACCCTGAATACACAGGGCGGAAAAACCATGAAAGCGGCAACCTCCGCCATGAATCTGGGCCGCGACAGGCTGGCCCTCGTCGTTCAGGGAAAAATCAAGTCGGCCCCCGTGGTGCAGGCCGTCATATCCCGTACTTTTGAAATCTCCGGACTGGACGGAAAAAATGAAGCCTCCGGACTGGCGGAACTGCTCAACCGGCAGGCACCCACAGAAAAAAACACACCCTTCATTCCACAGGATCTGGCCCTGTACGCCGTCCATCCGGAAAGCCGCCGTCTGGTGGAAGAAGGAGTCCTCCGCGTACCGGGCTTCAGGCTCTGGAAGCTCCCGGCGCACCGGCAGGAAAAAACGGGAGAGGAAGAATATCTGTTCCTGGGGAATTCTCCCATCATTTCCGGAGACTGCGCCAGACATGCGGAGCCAGATATGGAACATCCGGGAAGCCTGGACATCACCTGGAACGAAGAAGCATTCCGTAAACTGGAGCGGGCATCGGCCGGACTACGCCCCGGCAAGGACAGGATTGCTGTCGTTCTGCGCGGAACCATTCTGTCCACCCCCTTATTCCAGGGAATGCCTTCCCGCACCACTCTTATTCCCGGTCTGGGGGATGACAGCCGGCTGGATGCCCTGTGCCGGGCCATCAACAACACCCTTCTGCCGCTGACGGAACAGCAAAAACGGCATGTGAGGGAAAACGTGGCTCTTTATCCCATCCATCCGCGCAGCCGGGAATTGGAACAGCATTTTCTTCCGGAACTTCTGCAGGGAAAATCCATCCGCCTGAAAAGCGGATTCCGTTCCATCCCCTATACCTGCCCCGATTTCCCGAACCCCGTCCGGACCTATGTCTTCATCCGCCCGGAATCCCTCATTGGGCCGGAGGACATTCAGGAGGTGGAACGCGACCAGGGTGGAACAATCTCCTGCCAACTTCTGCCCGGGGCATGGGAAAAAGCGTTTGCTTTCATGAAGGCAAACCCTGCGGGCCAGGTGGAGACGGCAGTTGTTTTCCGGGGGAACATGCGCCTCCGGTTTGAAATCAAAAGATTCTCCCTTCAACTGTGGGGGATGCCTGTGCTGGATTCCATCCAGCCAAATTCTTTCATTTACCTTCCTGAGCCGGAAGAAGAGCAACGGATGTACCGGGAGTCCTTTCACCTGGCAATCTACGGCTTCCTGGAACCCGTTTGCCCGTGGTTCTTTAAAAGCTCTCCCGTGTTCCGGGCATGGGGTTCCCGGCGTCCCTTTCTGATGATTGACTCATCCCTGAAAGGCCCCTGATTAAAGGAATCGTTTCGTCGCACGCGCCATGCTGCGCTTGCCGCCGGCCGGTATTTTTCACATGGGCCAGATACGGCAGAAGGAACGGGGCAAAACGTTTCAGGGCAAAATAAAACAGGACGATGGCCGCAAACACCAGCAACGGCGTGAAGAAGGCGAACAGGCTGGATTTCATGGCGGGAGGCAGGAAACCGTAAATGGGCCAGTGCAGCATGAACGTCAGAAAGCAGGCGGGAGCCAGCAAAGCTATTTTCGCAGACAGGCCGGGCAGGTGCTTTTCCATCCAGATGCCTGCGTACATGATCATCATGACACCCAGAAGCATGCCAATGGCCGTCTCTTTCCACAGGGGGATCACTCCGGCGGAATACAGCGCTATCAGTACAACGGGCATAAAAATGCTTACCCAGAAAAAAATGCCGAATTTTTTATTCATCAACAGATGAATGTCGTCAATCCGCCGGGAACTGAGCGCAACGCCCAGCAGGTAAAAAGCACAGGTTCCAATGGAAATCGTCTCCGTGTGGTCCGGGGCCGTGTTGAAGAAACAGAAAAAGAGGAGCACCGCAGGAAACAGCAGGATTTTGACGCGGACCAGAAGAGGCGTCAGCAACGTGAGAATGATAATGTCCCTCAGGAACCAGGAAGGGCCGATGGGGGAACGGCATGGGAGTCATCTGCGGAGAAAAGGTTCATGCCCGGAAGAAAGACGTCCCGGATACCAATTAAATTCTCAAGGCGGAAGGAAGCGCCGTCATGAGGCAGGACAAGGAACACGTACAGTACATTCCAGAACATGAACGGAATAAACAGCCAGAAAGCCCGGTTAAAAGCCTTGTTCCAGGTGATGTTCCTGCCCAGGAAGTACCCTGCCAGCACCAGGAAAAACGGAACCCTCCCCAGGTAAAAGAGATGGAGGCTCACCGCCTGGAGAAAGGGGGAGGACAGGTGGACGTACATGATCAGAAGGGCTGCAATAACCCTTGATACGTCAATCCATAAGACACGTTTTGATGGGGGGTAAGCGTGTCAAGAATCGGAGGCTGGTTTTGGGAGTTATACACTTAAGCGGGGAAAAAGTAATGCAGGCGGGCGTCAAAGTCAAGTATCCGGAACCTTTTCGGGCATGGGCTCCGCATGGGGGCATCCCTGATTTTTTTGCTCGAACCGGATTCGGAGCTTCGCTATATTGGCTCCCGTTATGGCAACACCGGATTTTCATTATCAGGATCCTTTTCCCATGGAAAAGGACGACACCCAATACCGTCTCATCACGTCAGACTATGTGAGCGTAGGCGACTTTGAAGGACACCCCATGCTGAAAGTGGAACCGGAGGGACTGCGCCTGCTGGCAGCGGAAGCCTTCCATGACGTGGCCTTTTTCCTGCGCCCCGCCCACCTGAAGCAGGTGGCCGCCATTCTGGACGATCCGGAAGCCAGCGACAATGATAAAAGCGTGGCCCTGACGATGCTCCGCAACGCGGAAGTGGCGTCCGCCGGCATCCTGCCCTTCTGCCAGGACACAGGCACCGCCACCATCGTAGGCAAGAAGGGCCAGCAGGTATGGACCGGCTGTGACGACTGCGAACAGCTTTCCCACGGCGTTTACGACGCCTATACCCAGAACAACCTGCGCTATTCCCAGACGGTGGCGCTGGATATGTACACGGAGAAAAACACCGGCACCAACCTTCCCGCCCAAATTGACCTGGAAGCGGTGGAGGGCATGAAATACTCCTTCCTGTTCGTCGCCAAGGGCGGCGGCTCCGCCAACAAAACTTACCTTTACCAGGAAACGAAGGCCCTGCTCAACCCGGCCACGCTGAAAAAGTTCCTAGTGGAAAAGATGAGTACTCTGGGCACGGCGGCCTGCCCTCCCTATCACATCGCTTTCGTCATTGGCGGAACCTCTGCGGAAAAATGCCTGAAGACCGTGAAGATGGCTTCCACGAAGTACTACGACAATCTGCCGACTACGGGGAACGAACACGGCCGCGCCTTCCGTGACCTGGAACTGGAAAAGGAACTGCATGAAGAAGCGTGCAAACTGGGCCTGGGCGCCCAGTTCGGCGGCAAGTGGTACGCTCTGGACGTGCGCGTTATCCGGCTGCCCCGCCACGGCGCCTCCTGCCCGGTTGGCCTGGGAGTCTCCTGCTCTGCGGACCGCAACGCGAAAGCCAAGATCACGCCGGAGGGCATCTTTATTGAACAGCTGGAAACCAACCCCGGCCAGTATATTCCGGAAGCCCTGCGCATGACCTCCAGCGAAGCTGTCTCCATTGACCTGAACCGCCCGATGAAGGAAGTTCTGAAAGAACTGGGCAAGTACCCCGTCACCACGCGCCTGAGCCTGAACGGCACCATCATTGTGGCGCGCGACATCGCCCACGCCAAGCTGAAGGAACGCCTGGAAAAGGGCGAAGGGCTGCCTCAGTATATGAAGGATCACCCCGTGTACTACGCCGGCCCGGCCAAAACTCCTGAAGGCTACCCCTCCGGTTCCTTCGGCCCCACGACCGCAGGCCGCATGGATTCCTACGTAGACCTGTTCCAGGAAAACGGAGGCTCCATGATCATGATTGCCAAGGGCAACCGCAGCCAACAGGTAACGGATGCCTGCCGGAAGCACGGCGGCTTTTACCTGGGCTCCATCGGCGGCCATTCTGGCCAAGAACAACATCAAAAAAGTGGAACTGCTGGAATACCCGGAACTGGGCATGGAAGCCATCTGGAAAATTGAAGTGGAAGATTTCCCCGCCTTCATTCTGGTAGATGACAAGGGCAACGATTTCTTCGCGAAAATCCGCGAAGGATGGGCCTGCGCCGGTTGCGGGCATTAAGCCTGACCCGGAAACAAAATGATTCGCGGCCGGAGTCCTTCGGGGCTCCGGCTTTTTAATGCTCCGGTCTCGCTCCTTCCTCCCGGTTCGGACGGCGTGAATATCCGGTATGACCAACCATAAATGACGGTAAGGGTGAATCCTTAAATCATCGTAAGGGTCAGGAGGTGGGGAAAGAGAAAGGGTCAAGTGTCCCACATGGGACACTATTTTTTTTCAGGTTCGCGGGTGGAGAAGCGCATGAGTTCCGCCTCAAAGCGGAGCGGAATGTCCCCGGTGGGGCCGTTGCGGTTCTTGGCGAGGTGC
>ENA-OPSC01001413-OPSC01001413.1-human-gut-metagenome-genome-assembly--contig:-NODE-1413-length-11141-cov-2.171478_pt1 | contig 11141 bp, 10 predicted proteins | sample MGYA00241800_ERZ501891 | MGnify/ENA primary metagenome ERZ501891 (study PRJEB25962, sample SAMEA2042407) | human gut metagenome | biome: human gut; feature: human-associated habitat; material: faeces...
ATATGCAGATGACGTTGTAGAATACTTCGTACAGAAATCTGCTGCAAACGGAATCGACATCATCCGTATTTTTGACTGCCTCAATGACCTTCGTAACCTGCAGACAGCAGTAAGCGCTGCAAACAAAGAGAAGGCTCATGCACAGGTAGCTCTTTCCTACACATTAGGAGATGCTTACACACTGGAATACTGGACAGACATTGCAAAACGTATCGAAGATATGGGCGCTGATTCCATCTGTATCAAAGATATGGCAGGTCTTCTCCTTCCAAACAAAGCTACAGAGCTTGTAACAGCATTAAAAGAAACAGTTAAGATCCCGATCGACCTTCATACACATTACACCTCTGGTGTAGCTTCCATGACTTACTTAAAAGCAGTAGAAGCAGGTGTGGATATCATCGATACAGCAATGTCTCCATTTGCACTGGGAACATCCCAGCCTGCAACAGAGGTTATGGTTGAGACATTCAAAGATACACCATACGACACAGGATTTGATCAGAAGCTTCTCTCCGAGATCGCTGACTACTTCCGTCCGATCCGTGACGAAGCTCTTGACAGCGGACTGCTCAATCCTAAGAACCTTGGTGTTAACATCAAAACTTTACTGTACCAGGTACCGGGCGGTATGCTCTCCAACCTGACTTCCCAGCTGAAAGAACAGCACGCAGAAGACAAATTCTACGATGTTCTCGAGGAAGTTCCGCGTGTACGTAAAGACCTTGGTGAACCGCCACTTGTTACTCCGTCTTCTCAGATCGTTGGTACACAGGCTGTATTCAACGTACTTATGGGCGAGAGATACAAAATGGTTACAAAAGAAACAAAAGATATCCTGTTAGGAAAATACGGCGCAACTGTAAAACCGTTTAATCCGGAAGTACAGAAGAAGTGCATCGGCGATGAGAAACCGATCACCTGCCGTCCTGCAGACCTTCTTGACAACGAGCTTGAGAAACTTGAGAGCGAAATGGCTCAGTACAAGGAACAGGATGAAGACGTATTAACATACGCACTGTTCCCACAGGTAGCTATGGACTTCTTCAAATACCGTCAGGCTCAGAAAACAAAAGTTGACGAGAAAGCAGCTGACAAAAAGAACGGAGCATATCCTGTATAATTGATCAGTAATTAAATATGTCCAAACGAAAAAAGGAGCTTGCGTAAGCAGGCTCCTTTGCGTTATTATGAAAGAATATGATACCCGGGAATATAATGTGCCAATGGGTATATGCTGCCAGTGGTACATATCTATATTGATTGTAGCGAAGCGGAGACGTGGAACCATGATGAAATAGACAATCTGCAGGGTAAAATAAATACAGGAAGGAATATTCCATGAGTAAAGTTTTAATTATCGGCGGCGGTGCCGCCGGAATGATGGCGGGGGTTTTCGCAGCCCGTAACCATCATGAAGTTCATATATTAGAGAAGAACGAGAAACTGGGAAAGAAAGTCTTCATCACAGGAAAAGGCAGATGCAATGTGACAAATGCCTGCGACACAGAAGAACTCTTTCCTGCAATGATGAGCAATCCCAAGTTCCTCTACAGCAGTTTCTATTCATTTACCCCTCAGGATGTAATGGAGTTCTTTGAGAAAGCAGGTGTCCCTCTGAAGGTAGAGCGTGGAAACCGCGTATTTCCACAGTCTGACCATTCCTCAGACATCATCCGCGCATTGGAACGTGAACTGAAGAAAGCAGGAGCAAAGATTCATCTTCACACTGCTGTACAGGAAATTGTAAAGAAACCTGTAACGGAATCTGTAACAGATTCCGTAAATACCCTTGAATCAGAAGCCGCATTAACAGAATCAGGATCTGATGCAGGAAAAAGCAAAAAAGGAAAAAAATCACCTGACATACCGCAGGAGAAGATCACAGGAGTCATCCTTACAGACGGAACCTTCATGGAAGGAGATGCAGTCATCGTGGCAACCGGCGGATTCTCTTATCAGAGCACCGGCTCAACAGGCGATGGATACCGCTTTGCAAGAGAACTTGGATTGAAGGTCACAGACATTGCACCTTCTCTTGTCCCATTAAAGACAAAAGAAGACTATATCCCTAAGCTTCAGGGACTTTCCCTTAAGAATACAGGACTTACCATAAAGAATGGAAAGAAAGTACTCTATGAGGATTTCGGAGAGATGATGTTCACCCATTTCGGAGTCACAGGTCCCATGATCCTGTCCGCCAGTGCCCACATTGGTGCAAAACTGGCGAAAGCACCAAACGGCGAACTGTCTGCATATCTGGATCTGAAGCCGGCACTTACCAGAGAACAGCTGGATGCCAGGATCCTGCGTGAATTTGAAGCAGGACCAAACAAACAGTTCAAGAACGTGATTGGCGTACTTTTCCCGTCATCTCTGACTCCGGTAATGCTGGAACTGGGTGGAATCCCCGCAGAGAAGAAAATCCACGACATCTCCAGAGAAGAACGCCAGCACTTCATTGACCTTATCAAAGCCTTCCCCTTCACAATCACAGGAATGGGTGAGTTCAAAGAAGCCATCATCACCAGAGGCGGCGTCTCTGTCAAAGAGATCAATCCCGGAACAATGGAATCAAAGAAAATCTCAGGTCTTTACTTCGCAGGCGAGGTACTGGATCTGGATGCAGTGACAGGTGGATATAACTTACAGATTGCCTGGTCTACCGCATATCTGGCAGCGCAGGCCATATAACTATGATACGATTTGACTATACGTTATTAAATAATAGAAACAGGAGGAATCACAAAAATGGGATGTAACATAGCCATCGACGGACCTGCAGGAGCAGGAAAGAGCACCATCGCAAAGAAAGTAGCGAAAGAATTATCATTTATCTATGTAGATACAGGAGCCATGTACAGGGCAATGGCTTTATATCTTCTGAACCATGGCGTAAACGGAGAAAATCAGGAAGAGATCGAGACTGTATGTTCTGGCGCTGATATTTCCATCGAATACAAAAACGGAGAACAGATTGTCATCCTCAACGGAGAGAACGTAAATGCTATGATCCGCACCGAACAGGTAGGAAACATGGCATCCAAAAGTTCCGCAAACCCGAAGGTCAGAGCTCATCTTCTGAAACTTCAGAGAACTCTGGCAGAGAAAAACGACGTAGTCATGGACGGCAGAGATATCGGCACAACCATCCTTCCAAACGCAGAAGTAAAAATCTACCTCACAGCAAGCGCAGACACCAGAGCAAAAAGAAGAGCACTGGAATATGAACAGAAGGGAGAAGCCTTTGACCTGGACCAGATCCGAAAAGACATCATCGAGCGCGACGAACGCGACATGAACCGCGAAATCTCCCCTTTGAAACAGGCAGACGACGCAGTGCTCGTAGATTCCTCGGAAATGGGAATTGATGATGTTGTAAATGCGATTCTTAATGTATATAAGGAAAAAGTGCAGAAATAATTTAAGAAGGATTATTTTATGAAAGTAAAAGTAGCAGAAACAGCAGGCTTCTGCTTCGGCGTCAAACGTGCAGTGAACAAAGTCTACGAACTCATAGACACAGAACAGAAACCTATTTTCACTCTGGGCCCGATCATCCACAACGAAGGCGTGGTAGCGGATCTGGAAGCTCGTGGCGTCCATGTTATCGCAGAAGCAGACCTGGATTCCCCGGATGACACCCTGCAGAATGGAACAGTAGTCATCCGCTCTCACGGCGTAGGTAAACCCATCTACGATAAGCTGAAAGAAAAAAACATCTCCTACGTAGATGTGACCTGCCCCTTCGTCCTGAAAATCCACAGGATCGTGGAAAAAGAAAGCCTTGCAGGAAACCACATCATCATCATCGGTGACAAAGACCACCCCGAAGTACAGGGCATCTGCGGCTGGTGTCAGGGACCGTACACGGTGATCAGAAACAAAGAAGAAGCCGAAGCATTTGTACCCCCAAAAGGCAAAAAAATAAGTATTGTGTCCCAGACGACATTTAATTACAACAAATTTAAAGATTTAGTTGAAATTCTTTGCAAAAAGAGGTATGATAATAATGTTTTAAATATTCTCAATATTTTAAACACTATTTGTAATGCTACCGAAGAACGGCAGAGAGAAGCAAAAAACATAGCCGGAGAGGTAGACACTATGTTGGTCGTAGGTGGCCGGCATAGTTCCAATACTCAAAAGCTGTTTGAAATATGTAAAAAGGAATGTGGAAATACTTACTATATACAAACACCTGTAGACTTGGATTCTGAAATGTTCCAATGCAGTAGTTATGTAGGTATTACAGCAGGGGCTTCCACCCCAAACAAAATTATTGAGGAGGTTCAAGAACATGTCAGAATTAAGTTTTGAACAAATGCTGGAAGATTCCGTAAAGACTATCAGAAATGGAGAGATTGTACAGGGTACTGTCATCGATGTAAAAGAAGATGAGATTATTCTGAATATCGGTTATAAAGCAGACGGTATTATCACAAAGAACGAATACTCTAACGATGCAAGCCTTGTACTCACAGATGCTGTTCACGTTGGAGACACAATGGAAGCAAAAGTTCTCAAAGTAAACGATGGAGAAGGTCAGGTTACTCTTACTTACAAGAGACTGGCAGCAGAGAAAGGCAACAAACGTCTTGAAGAAGCATTTGAGAATCAGGAAGTATTAAAAGCTCCTGTAACTCAGGTACTTGACGGCGGACTTTGTGTAAACGTAGACGAAGCAAGAGTATTCATTCCTGCAAGCCTCGTTTCCGACACATACGAGAAAGACCTTTCCAAATATGCAGATCAGGAGATCGAATTCGTTATCACAGAATTCAACCCGAGAAGACGTCGCATCATCGGTAACCGTAAACAGCTTCTTCTCGCTGAGAAAGCAGAGAAACAGAAAGAATTAATGGAGAGAATCCATGTTGGCGATACAGTTGAAGGAACTGTTAAGAATGTTACAGATTTCGGTGCATTCATCGACCTCGGCGGAGCAGACGGACTTTTACACATCTCTGAGATGTCCTGGGGCAGAGTAGAGAATCCGAAGAAGGTATTCAACGTAGGTGATAAAGTTACAGTTCTTATCAAAGATATCAACGGAGACAAGATCGCACTTTCCCTTAAATTCCCGGAGGAGAACCCATGGCTTACAGCTGCTGAGGACTTCGCAGTAGGAAACGTAGTAAAGGGCAAAGTTGCACGTATGACAGATTTCGGTGCATTTGTTGAGCTTGCACCTGGAGTAGATGCTCTTCTTCATGTATCTCAGATCTCCAGAGAGCACGTTGCGAAACCATCTGATGTACTTTCCATCGGTCAGGAGATCGAGGCTAAGGTTGTTGATTTCAATGGCGAAGACAGAAAGATCAGCCTCAGCATGAAAGCACTCGAGGATAATTCTGCAGAGCAGACAGAGGAGTAATTTCTCAGAAGCTGTACAGCAGTTGAATATTTTGAATTTCAGAGGCCGTCACATTTATTGTCTTTTAATTGGAATTTCGTAACAGAGATATTATTTAAGAACAGAAAGATAATATGGCAGGCAGTGTTTCAGATAGGTTTTCTGTTTTAAAGGATCATGCAGAAAAGCTTCTGTTACAGGAAACCAGGTATAACAGTTGTCTCTTTTGGCAGGCCTTCGGAGCTTTTTATCCATGCAGGCACTTAAGGTTTTTGGTATTGCAGTGTCTTCGGAAGGGATGTAATCGTAATCTTTATAATTGGAATAATATTGCTTTAAACGTCCATTTTGAAGCTTCACAAGAAGACGGACACGGTTATTCTGTCCGATTATGTAGAATTCTTCACTATGATTTGAAAATTCAACAGGCAGATCGTAATTAGTTTTAATGGTAAAGGCCAATTGATCGTCTTGAATTTCACAATTTAGTGCTTCGTAATCTTCATTGAAAAGAGCAAGATAGGACAGCATGGAGAAAATTTTTCCAAGTCCCAGAAGATCTTCCCGGTTATGTCCCATAACGATCTCTGCCGCTTCCGGTTTCTTTCCGGAAGCGAATTGTTTGTAAAGACGGATGCAGGCACCTCCATCACAGTAGTTCCGTTCAGTAATACCGAGAAATGATTCCATGGAAGGCTGATTCATCCGTGAAAGCTTCAGAAGTCCCTTGAGCGGCTTTAGTTCCCGGTAAAGGTCCAGAGAAGGCAGCTTTGCAAAAGGGGAAGAGAGTCCGTGGATCTGATATCGTGCATCCAGATAAGGCTGGTCAAAGCTGTCACCGTTATATTGGATCGTACATGAAAAATCCTGAAGGAATTCAGAAAATGTTTTCAGAAGTTCAGGTTCTTCCTCTTCGTTTTCAATCATCCACTGGTACATCTGCCAGTTGTTTTCTTCGTAGGCTACAGCACCGATCAGATATAGAAAAGTGGAATTTCGTGATAGTCCTGTAGTTTCAATATCATAGAAAAGCGGTACAAAACGCTCTGAAAATCCACGATTTTTAGTCAATTTTTTAACAGTCTCAAAGTCTGGAAACCCTTGTAAAATCGGCATTTTTTTAACGATCATGTTAATTTTCTCCTTTATGGATTGTATCTGATTATACACAAAAAAATTGCTTTTCAATAGTGCAATTTAAAGTGAAATGAGTTATAGTTATTAGTAGAGTTGATGATAAAAAACAGGAAATGGTACTGGATTTATGTAGGGATTGACAGTGAAAAAATGACTATTATCGCTTCATAAATTAGTTATTCATTTACAGCTTTTTATGAGCTGGTGAATATCTTCTACCGAAGTATATCACAGGATCGTGTCTGGATTCAATCTTTCATACATATCCTGCTCAAAGCAGAAGCTACTTTGTTACTGTTCGCTGGTAATGTTTCGCGAAATGATTTATGGGAGCGAAATAGATCTTGTTTGTCTTGGATGAAATAAGAAAAGGAAAATCAGAAACACAGAATCAACTTTAAAAAAGAGTATATGCGCAACGCAGAAATACCATGTACATGTACTTGCAAAAATAAAGGAGGAGATGAGATCTATGGCATTTTTAACCTTCAGGGGTGGTATCCATCCTTATGACGGCAAAGATTTGTCAAAAAACTGTCCTGTCGAGAAGTATCTGCCGAAGGGAGATCTGGCAATTCTTGTTTCTCAGCACATCGGAGCTCCGGCCAAGCCGATCGTAAAAAAAGGTGATCATGTGCTTGCAGGACAGAAAATCGCAGAAGCAGGAGGATTTGTTTCCGCACCGATACACTCGTCTGTATCAGGAACCGTAAAGGGAATCGAGAAACGTCTGACCGCAGTAGGCGCCATGGGTGATGCGATCATCATTGAGAATGACGGTCTGTACGAATCTGTGGAATATGCACCTGCAAAGCTTTCGGATCTTTCGAAGGAGGATATCCTGAAAAGGATTCAGGAAGGCGGAGTTGTTGGTCAGGGTGGTGCAGGTTTCCCGACACATGTAAAGCTTTCACCAAAGGAACCTGACAAGATCGATCATATCCTGGTCAACGGTGCGGAATGTGAGCCTTATATCACCAGTGACTACCGAAGGATGATGGAAGAACCGGAAAGCATTGTTGGTGGTCTGGAAGTAATCCTGAAAGCTTTCCCGAAGGCAGTGGGATGTATCTGTATCGAGGACAACAAACCGGATTGTATTGCCAGGATGAAAGAAGCCATCAAAGGCAAAGAGCGTATGGAAGTAAAAGAGCTTAAGACCAAATACCCACAGGGTGGTGAGCGTACGCTGATCTATGCGGTAACAGGCAGAGAGATCAATTCCACCATGCTTCCGGCAGATGTAGGGTGCGTGGTTGATAACGTAGAGACTGTTACTTCTGTTTATAAGGCAGTGATCCTCGGACAGCCGGTTATCAGCCGTAATGTAACGGTTACCGGAGACGGAATCCGCACACCGAAGAACTTTTCCGTTCTTACAGGCACAGATCTGTCTGAACTGGTAGATGCTGCAGGCGGACTGAAGGAAAAGATCGCAAAAGCAATCTCCGGCGGACCGATGATGGGATTTGCGCTGTATGATCTTCATATTCCATGTACGAAGATAACTTCTTCCCTGCTTTTCCTGGAGCGTGACGCAGTTTCCGAGGCGAAGCAGATCCAGACTGCATGTATCAATTGCGGACGTTGTGTAAGCGTCTGTCCGGGCCATGTGGTTCCGGCCCGCCTTGCAACTCTTGCAGAACACGGTGATATGGCAGGCTTCGAAAAAATGGATGGTATTGAATGCTGCGAGTGCGGCTGCTGCAGTTACATCTGTCCGGCCAAACGACCTCTGACTCAGAGTATTAAATCTATGAGAAAAATGGTTCTTGCAGAGCGCAAGAAAAAGAAATAGGGGGAGGAATAACAATGGAACAAATGTATAACGTATCATCTAATCCCCATATCAGGGATAAAATGACCACCAGCCGTATTATGCAGCTGGTAGTGATCGCACTTCTGCCGACAACACTTTTCGGTATCTGGAACTTTGGAGTGCATGCACTCCTTGTAGTGCTGGCGACGGTTGCATCCAGTGTGTTTTTTGAATGGCTGTATGACCGACTGATGCATAAAAAGAATACAACTACTGATTTCAGTGCAGTTGTAACAGGACTTCTGCTTGCACTGAACATGCCGCCCCAGATCCCGATCTGGATGCCGATCCTTGGCAGTGCTTTTGCGATCATTGTTGTAAAACAGCTGTTCGGTGGACTTGGACAGAACTTTATGAACCCGGCTCTTGCAGGAAGATGTTTCCTTATGATCTCTTTTGCCGGAAAAATGACTAACTTTGCAGTTTCCAAAAGCTCCCATGCTGTTGTAGATGCGGTTACACAGGCAACACCTCTGGCAGCGCTTAAAAGCCAGGGATTCATTGAGGGGACTTCTATTCCTGTAAAGAATCTGTTCCTTGGTAATATCCAGGGTACCATCGGTGAGACTTCTGCCCTGGCGATCCTCATCGGTGCAGTGATCCTTCTCGCATTTAAGATCATCGATCTGAAGGTACCTCTTACATATATTGGAAGTTTTGCAGTATTTGTCATTTTCTATATGTTGGGAACAGGCAAAGGCTTTGATGTAAACTATCTTTTCAGTCATATCTTTGGAGGCGGTCTGATGCTTGGTGCCTGGTTTATGGCAACCGATTATGTGACGACTCCGATCACTCCGAAAGGTCAGCTGGTATATGGCTGCTGCCTCGGTATCGTGACAGCGGTATTCCGTCTCTTTGGTGGTTCCGCAGAGGGCGTTTCCTATGCGATCATTTTCTGCAATCTTCTGGTTCCGCTTATTGAAAAAGTAACAAAACCGGTTGCTTTTGGAAAAGGAGGCAAGAAATAATGGGTAAGATTATCAGAAATACATTGATCCTTACGATCATTACAGTAGTTGCCGGCCTTGGCCTTGGACTGGTTTACGAAGTTACCAAAGAACCCATTGCAAGAACCGAGGAACAGGCAAAAAAAGAAGCATGGCAGACTGTATTCAGTGATGTAAGCCTGGAAGATTTTAAAGCTGTAGATGTAGACAAGGAAGCAGCAGATAAAACAGCTGCAGATCTTGGAATCAAAGCAACCGTAGATGAAGTCTGTGAAGCAGCAGATGAAGGCTATGTGGTAACTGTAACCGATAAAGAGGGTTACGGCGGTGATATCCAGATCACAGTTGGTGTAACAAAAGACGGTACCGTCAGTGGCGTTTCCATTCTTTCCATCAGTGAGACTGCTGGACTTGGAATGCGTGCTACAGAAGCGAAGTTCCAGGAACAGTATGTTGGAAAGAATACCGATAAATTCTATGTATCCAAGGACGGCGGCGAAGGTGAGCCTATTGATGCTATCAGTGGTGCGACCATCACATCCAGAGCTTTTACCGGTGCAGTCAATACAGCTATCGGCTATTGCAAAAACGCATTTTAGGAGGGTAGTTGAATATGAATAATTGTGGTGAAAGATTAAAAAACGGCATTATAACCGAAAATCCGATTTTCGTCCTGATGCTTGGTATGTGTCCTACCCTTGCGGTAACGACTTCTGCGATCAATGGTATTGGTATGGGACTTTCCACAACCGTAGTTCTGGTTATGTCAAACATGCTCATCTCCATGCTGCGTAAGGTTATTCCAGACTCCGTCAGAATGCCGGCCTTTATCGTAGTTGTAGCATCTTTTGTAACTATCGTACAGTTTCTGATGGAAGGCTTTACTCCTTCTCTTTATGAGTCACTTGGAATTTACATTCCACTGATCGTTGTTAACTGTATCATTCTGGGACGTGCAGAGAGTTATGCTTCCAAGAACCCTGTCCTTCCGTCTATCTTTGACGGACTTGGAATGGGTCTTGGCTTTACAGTGGGCCTGGTTGCCATTGGTCTTGTAAGAGAGATCCTTGGTTCCGGAAAGGCTTTCGGAGCACAGATCATTCCGGTTGCTGATGCAGCTACCGGTGCTGCCGGCTATACCCCGATCACTATCTTTATCCTTGCACCTGGAGCATTTCTGGTTCTTGCCGGACTTGCAGCAATCCAGAACAAAGTAAAGATCAACATGGCAAAGAAGGGCAAAGATGTTTCCAAGATCCAGTCCGGCTGTGGCTCCAATTGTGCGACCTGCGGCGGATGTCCTTCCGACAAAGAATAAAAAGGGGGAATCGCATATGGCAAGCTTGATGTTGATCGCAATTGGTTCTGCGCTTTGCAGTAACGTTGTATTGAGTCAGTTCCTGGGAATCTGTTCTTTCCTTGGAGTTTCCAAGAAAACAGAAACCGCAGCCGGCATGGGTGGTGCAGTTGTGTTTGTTATTACTATTGCATCTTTTGTTGCAGGACTGCTTTATAAATTCATCCTGGTACCGACCCATTTTGAGTATCTGAAAACGATCGTATTTATCCTGGTTATCGCGGCACTGGTACAGATCGTAGAAATGTTTCTCAAGAAATTTGTACCATCCCTTTACAAGGCACTTGGTGTATACCTTCCTCTGATCAGTTCTTGGTGTAGCACTGAACAACGTTAAATATGAATACAGCATTCTTGAAAGTGTTGTCAACGGATTTGCCACAGGTGTAGGTTACCTGATCGCAATTGTATTACTTGCGGGAATCCGTGAAAAAATGGAATACAACGATATTCCGGAATCCTTCCAGGGTATGCCGATCGTTCTGCTTACGGCAGCACTGATGGCTCTTGCATTCTTTGTAT
>ENA-OPSC01001418-OPSC01001418.1-human-gut-metagenome-genome-assembly--contig:-NODE-1418-length-11115-cov-2.747649_pt1 | contig 11115 bp, 13 predicted proteins | sample MGYA00241800_ERZ501891 | MGnify/ENA primary metagenome ERZ501891 (study PRJEB25962, sample SAMEA2042407) | human gut metagenome | biome: human gut; feature: human-associated habitat; material: faeces...
ATTCAAGAAGATGACAGAGGATGGCGTTTATCCGGAAAAATTGTGGAATTAAACGGATCCTGGAAGTAAAAAACAGAAGAGGAAAGAAAAATATGAATGAATTAAAACGGTTAGAGGCACAGAGAGATGACGAGATCGAGATTGATCTTGGCGAGATCTTTCATTTATTGCTGAATAAATTATGGGTGATTATTCTGTGCTTTATCGTAGGTGGAGTGATTGGGTTTGCCGGAACAAAGATTCTGGTGACACCGCAGTACTCAGCTTCATCGATGATTTACATTTTACCAAAGACAAGAAGCGTGACATCCCTTGCGGATATCAAGATGGGTTCACAGCTGACTTCGGATTTTGGAATCCTTGCAAAAAGCCGTCCGGTTATTGAAGAGGTCAATAAAAATCTGAAACTGGACTATTCATATGAACAGCTTGCTTCGATGGTACAGGCAACGAATCAGTCAGATACACGAATCCTGCGCTTTACAGTGACAGATACTGATCCTATTGAAGCAAAGAAGATTGCAAATGAGCTTGCGAATGTTGCAGCAGAGCGTGTAGCTTACGTTATGTCCAGCGACAAACCGAAGATCGTGGAAGAGGCGGCTGTTCCGAAATCCCCATCTTCACCAAACACAAAGAAGAATGCAAGTGTCGTGGCTCTTGTGTTTGCTTTTGCGGCAGCAGCAATCATTGTACTCAGATATTTGCTGAATGATACGATCCAGAATGAAGATGATGTAAAAAAATATCTTGGACTTCATATGCTTGCAGCGATTCCGACAGAAAAGAGAAAATCGATTTGAAAGACAGGACAAGAAAGATTATTGTTGCGGTGTTGCTTGTGATAGCAGTCTGCTGTGCAGGTTATCTGATTTGGTATTACGCCACGGCGGCAAAGACGAAGCAGTCGTATGATGATGCAAAAAAGCTGGTAACGGAAAATGTGAAACCGTCAAAAACAGATAGTGATGACGGAGAGCAGACAAAGCCGGAGATACCGGTTGATTTTACTGCTCTTCAGGAAAAAAATCCGGACATTTACGCATGGATTAAAATTGATGGAACAACCGTTGATTATCCGGTTTGCCAGAATAATAAGGATGACTGGTAATCGTGATACTTGCAATTATCTGCGCAGGGCTGTTGGCAGGTGTCGTTTATACGGTTACAAAAGGGAAAAGCGGTACGCAGAAAAAACAGGAGGCATCGGCAGAAGCGGGTGCAGACGAAACGGAATCACAGTCCGGAATCATCGAAGAAGACGGAAAGAAATACAAACTCAACCCGGATATCAAGACCGTTCTGTTCATGGGTGTTGACAAGGAAGAAAAAGCAGATCTTGGTAATAACCCGGGAGAAAACGGACAGAGCGACAGCCTGAATCTTCTGGTCCTTAACAAAGAAGAGAAGACGGCACAGATCATTCAGATTTCCAGAGATTCTATGGTGGGAATCGATATTTATGATGTGACAGGTAACAGGCTGATGACGGAAAATGGGCAGATCGCACTTCAGTACGCATATGGGGACGGGGCAGAAGAGAGCTGCCGTCTGACATCTGAGAAGGTATCAGAACTGATGTATGGCGTGAATGTGGATTCTTATTTTTCACTGACGCTGGAGGGGCTGGTTGTAGCAACCGATGCGGTTGGAGGAATTACTCTTACCGTGCCAGAAGATTATACAGCTGTTGATCCTGCATTTGAAAAAGGTGCAGAAGTTACTCTTAATGGGGAACTTGCTGAAAAATATGTCCGTAAAAGAGATATTGAAGTCCTTGAACAATCAGCGCATGGAACGTCAGTCACAGTTTATGGATGCTCTGATCGAGAAGATGCAGAGTATTCAAAGCGAAACAGAGTATCTTTCTCTGTACCAGAAATTGGAGGATTACATGACAACAAACATGACTGCGGATGAGATGGAAGAGCTGACAGATTATAAGGTTGCAGAGGACACCGTGAAAGTTCCGGGTGAGATTATTGAGAAAGACGGACATGCGCAGTATCTGGTAGACAATAAAGACTTAAAAAAAATAATATTAAAAATGTTTTACAAAATAATGTAATTGTAGTATAGTATAGCTTGATATAGCGAATATCAAATAAACTATGTGAGGAGGTCAAAGAAAATGAAGTCAAGAATCTTAAAGACAGTTGGTCTTATTGCAGCTATGGTATCCTGCATTGGAATGACGGCATTTGCAGCACCAAGCCCGGCAGCTTCTACAGTTGTTACAGCTGTAAGCAGCGCAACAGATACAGATGGTAATGCTGTGAATGTTTCTATCACATCTGAGATCCCGATAGAATACACACAGGCAGTTGCAGACATTAAGACTGAAGCAAAATTGAAAGAAGTAATTGGAAGCGATTTTAATGCGAATATGACAGTTGCTGATGTTAAGGAAGTTACAGCGCCGGAAGGAGCTAAATTCCCACTTAAGATCACATTCGTAATGAAAGGTGTAACAGCTTCTTCTAAAGTTCAGATCCTGCATTACAATAGATCAGCATCAGCTTGGGAGAAGATTGATACAACTGTTGCAGATGGAACAGTAACAGGTACATTTAGTTCACTGTCACTGGTTACAAGCGCAACAGCTGTATCAGCAGTTGCAGTACTTGGACTGGCAGCAGTAGCAGCATTTGGTCTTAAGAAGAAAGTTGTTAGATAATTTACAAACATATGTTGAAAGCGCTTCTTTGTGGCAGTAGTCACCGTGAGGGGCGTTTTCTTTTTGACAGGAGAGATACGTTTTGATGTTGGTAGATATTCATTGTCATATTCTTCCGGGAGTGGATGATGGGGCACCGGATATGGAGACTTCCAGAGCAATGATACGGGATGCCTATGAGCAGGGAGTACGTTATATCATTGCGACTCCGCATTACAGACCGGAGATGTTTGAGCCTTCCATGAAAAAGGTGATCCGAGTATACCATGAACTTCGCGATTATGCTGAAGAAGTTGGAATTGGACTGAGGCTTGGCTGCGAGTATTACCGGAATGAGCAGATGATCCGGCATCTTGATAAGAAGCTTCGGCCGACGATGCTTGGAAGCAGGTATGTTTTGACAGAGTTTTCAACCAATGACAGTTTTGTCACGGTCCGTAATTACATTTATGAGCTGATCACCAAGGGATATCGACCGATCGTTGCACATGTTGAAAGGTATTTTTGCTGTCAGGAACCGGAGAGAATCCAGAAACTGAAAAAACTTGGAGCACAGATCCAGATAAATGCAGATTCCGTATTGGGATATGAAGGACATACGATTAAAAAGTTCTGTGCCGGCCTGATGAAAGATGATCTTGTGGATTTTATAGGATCAGATGCACACAATCTGGAAGGGCGGAAGATGAACCTCGGGAAGTGTGCCACTTACGTCAGAAAAAAGATGGGACAGGATTACGCAGAAGAGATTTTTGTAGATAATCCAAGACGGATATGGAAGAGCAGATAAAGAGATTCAGATAGCCCCGCGTGGGGAAGAAAGCAGGTGTTTTGTTGAAAAAGGTTAATTTATCGATTGAAAAGAAAAGCTACGGGGTGCGTGAATCAATCCGGACATTGCGTACCAATCTGCAGTTTTGCGGAGATGATAAAAGAGTCATTCTTGTAACAAGCTGTGTGCCGAGAGAGGGGAAAAGCTCTGTTTCTGTTGCGCTGGCAGAATCAATTGCAGACATGGGAAAATCTGTTATTCTTGTTGATGCGGATATCAGGAATTCTGTTATGGCATCGAAACTTCAGATTACCGGTGCAGATAAAGGGCTGTCACACTTCCTCTCCGGACAGTGTGTGCTTGCAGATGTGATTATGGCGACAAATATTCCGAAATTTCATATTCTTCTTTCCGGACCGGAGGCTCCGAATCCGACAGAGCTTCTGGAATCCGAACGTTTTACTGGTATGCTGGAGTCCATGAAGAATGTCTATGATTATATTATCATTGACTGTCCGCCGCTTGGTCTTGTTATTGATGCGGCAATCATCGGACATCAGAGTGATGGCGCGATCATTGTTGTCGAAGCAGGTAAGGTCAAATACCGTCTGGTGCAGAATGTAAAAGACCAGCTGGAAAATTCGGGAGTGTCCGTTCTTGGTGTTGTCCTTAACAAGGTAGAGCGTAAGAACCAGAAGGGATATTATAACAAATATTATGGCTCGCAGAAGTATGAGGGTTATTATGGACACAATGAAGAAACAAAAAATGCATAAAAGTGAAAATAACACTTGCAATTGTTAAAAGTTTCTGTTAAAATAATTATTGTTGTGAGTCTGCAAGATTTGTAAGCGGACATTTCAGATCGTTAGGAGGTGCAATCATGGCTAAATGTGCTATTTGTGAAAAGGGTGCTCATTTCGGAAATAACGTAAGTCACTCTCATAGAAGATCATCTAAGATGTGGAAATCTAACGTAAAATCCGTTAGAGTTAAAACGGAAAACGGCGGAACACAGAAAATGTACGTATGTACAAGCTGCCTGAAATCCGGACGCGTTGAAAGAGCTTAATCTGAGCGGAATGATGAGAACCGAAGCTTTTAAGCTTCGGTTTTTTGCGTATACGATGAGCCAAATACGGAGCTGTCCAGATTTGTGCTCGCACAAAAATCTGATTGGATCTGTATTTGGCGAATGTACGACAGTGAACTGTTAAGTGAGCTGCTGTATAATCAGGCAGGTGTCAGCATGCCTGATTATCGGGCTGCATTGGTTGTAAAAGCATTGGAAATAGAGTATAATATTTTCAACGTTTAAAAATAGATTTATTGATATGAATTTTGAGAATTGGAGGATGGCATATGAAGGGAAGTATGAGTACTGATTTAGGAATCATCACGATAGATCCGGAAGTGATCGCAAAATATGCAGGATCTGTAGCAGTTGAATGTTTTGGAATTGTCGGTATGGCAGCTGTCAGCATGAAAGATGGTCTGGTAAAACTTTTGAAAAAAGAAAGCCTTACAAAGGGAATCCAGGTCGGAATCTCTGATGAGAATAAGATTACACTTAATTTTCATGTGGTCGTAGCTTACGGAGTAAGTATTTCAGCAGTAACAGACAATCTGATCAGCAACGTGAAGTATAAAGTTGAAGAATTTACAGGTATGAGCGTCGATAAGATCAACATTTATATCGAAGGCGTCCGCGTGATCGATTAATTAAGGAGGAACTTGTTGTGGCAACAAAGAGTATCGATGTAGAACTGCTTGCGAAGATGTTTCTTGCAGGCGCACAGAATATAGAAGCAAAAAAGGAATATATCAATGAACTGAACGTGTTCCCTGTACCGGATGGTGATACAGGAACCAATATGTCTATGACAATTATGGCGGCAGCGAAAGAAGTAACTGCACTGGAAGGCATGGATATGGCTTCTCTTGCGAAGGCAATTTCATCCGGTTCTCTCCGTGGTGCAAGAGGTAACTCCGGTGTTATTCTATCCCAGCTGCTCCGCGGATTCACAAAATCCATCAAGACGGAAAGCGAAATTGATGTACCTGCACTTGCAAGAGCAGCAGTACGTGCAAAAGAGACAGCATATAAGGCTGTTATGAAGCCGAAAGAAGGTACGATTCTTACCGTTGCAAAAGGGGTGGCTGAAAAGGCTCAGACACTTGCAGAGGAGACAGATGATCTGGAAGAATTTCTCCCGAAGCTGATTGAAGAGGCAGAGACTGTTCTGGCAAAGACTCCGGATATGCTTCCTGTATTAAAGGAGGCAGGTGTTGTAGATTCCGGCGGACAGGGACTTCTGGAAGTACTGCGCGGGGCATATGATGCATTCCTCGGTAAAGAGATTGACTACAGCGCACTTGCACCAACTCCTCAGGCTGTTAATGCAACAAAGGTTGAAACTGAGGGTACAGTGGATATCAAATTTGGATACTGTACCGAATTTATTATTCTTCTGGATAAAGAATTTACAGAAAAGGATGAAATAGAATTTAAGGCTTATCTGGAATCCATTGGTGATTCTATCGTATGTGTAGCAGATGAAGACGTTGTTAAGATACATGTTCATACGAACGATCCGGGACTTGCAATCCAGAAAGCACTTACTTATGGACAGTTATCCCGTATGAAGATTGATAATATGCGTGAAGAGCATCAGGAAAAGCTGATCAAAGATGCAGAAAAGCTTGCAGCAGCCCAGAAAGAGAAAGAAAAAGCCAAAGAGCCACGTAAAAAGGTCGGATTTATTGCTGTTTCGATCGGAGAAGGATTAAATGAAATCTTCAAAGAACTTGGCGTGGACTACATTATCGAAGGTGGTCAGACCATGAACCCGAGTACGGAGGATATGCTGACAGCGATCGATCATGTAAATGCAGACTATATTTACATTCTTCCGAATAATAAGAATATTGTAATGGCTGCAAATCAGGCGCGTGATCTGACAGAAGACAAGGATATTATCGTAATTCCGACAAAGACCGTTCCGCAGGGAATCACAGCAGTTCTGAATTACAATGCAGAAGAAGATGTGGATACAAATGAAGAGACGATGCTGGAAGCGATCAAATGTGTAAAGACAGGTCAGGTGACTTATGCTGTCCGTGATACCCACATCGATGATAAAGAAATCCATGAAGGTGATATCATGGGAATTGGTGATGCAGGTATCCTTGCAGTTGGCAAGTCTGTCGATGGTACTACAAAGGACATGCTGGCGCAGCTGGTAAATGATGATTCTGAACTGATCAGTCTCTATTATGGAGAAGAAGTTTCCGAAGAAGAAGCAGAAAAGCTGACAGCAGAGATTGAAGAATTATATCCGGATATGGACGTAGATGCACACATGGGCGGACAGCCGATTTATTACTATGTGTTGGCGGTAGAATAGGCTTATGAATGAGCAGTCAGAAATCCGTAACCTGAAAGGAATCGGGGCAAAAACCGAGGAACTGTTTCACAAGATGGGAATTTTTACCATCGGCGATCTGCTCCGTTATTATCCCAGAGGATATGATGTATATGAAGAGCCGGTAAGCGTAGGAGAGCTGGAAGAAGGAAAGATCAGCACGGTAAAAGGCGTGATATACGGAAGAGTACAGGTTGGAGGAGGAAAGCGTATGCAGATTACGACAGCATACGTAAAAGATCTGACTGGTACTTTGAAGGTGATCTGGTTTCGTATGCCATTTCTGCGTAATACATTGAAGCAGGGAATGCCGGTTATCATAAGAGGACGGGTAGTTTCAAAAAAGGATCAGCTGATTATGGAGCATCCAGAGTTATTTTCACCACCGGATAGTTACGATAAAAAGTGTGGAACTCTTCAGCCAATTTATCCGTTAACTGCCGGTATGACGAACAATGCGGTAGCAAAAGCGGTTAAAGGTGCGATGGAATATCTGGATCTCGTCTCTGATGATCTACCGAAAGATCTGCGCCTTCGATATCATCTGGCTGAGTATAACTATGCGATCCGCGGGATACATTTTCCACTGGATAAGGCAGAATTCTACCATGCAAGAGAGAGGCTTGTATTTGAAGAATTTTTAGTTTTCGTGCTTGCTCTTCGCAGGACGAGGGAGCGAAATGAGCGCGCCGAAAACGGATTTGTGATAAAAAGGCGGTCGGAAATCGACCGCTTTCTTGCAAATCTGCCATATGAACTGACCGGAGCACAGAAGAGAGTCTGGGAACAGATCCAGGAGGAGATGTGCGGAAAGCTAGTGATGTCACGCCTGATTCAGGGGGATGTTGGCTCAGGTAAGACAATAGTAGCGCTTCTGGCTCTTCTTCTGGCGGCACTGAACGGTTATCAGGGCGCAATGATGGCTCCGACAGAAGTTCTGGCCAAGCAGCATTACGAATCAATCATAGAGATGCTGGAAAGGTATCAGATTCCGGTGAAAACCGAGCTCTTGACCGGGTCGATGACAGCAAAGGAAAAAAGGGAAGCTTATCAGAGGATTGCTGCGGGAGAAGTGCAGATTGTTCTGGGAACCCATGCACTGATCCAGGAGAAGGTGGAATACCAGAATCTGGCACTTGTTGTTACCGATGAACAGCACCGATTTGGTGTCCGTCAGAGAGAGGCACTTGCCGGGAAAGGACAAATTCCTCATATTCTTGTAATGAGTGCGACACCGATTCCTCGAACATTGGCAATCATTTTATATGGAGATCTGGATATTTCGGTGATTGATGAACTTCCGGCAAACCGTCTGCCAATCAAGAACTGTGTGGTGGATACCAGTTACCGACCGACTGCTTACCGCTTTATGCAGAAGCAGGTCGCCGAAGGAAGACAGTGCTATGTGATTTGCCCGATGGTAGAAGAGAGCGAGGCAATGGATGCAGAGAATGTTCTTGACTATGCGCAGCTTTTGCAAAGTGAGATGGGTGACAAGATCCGGATCGCTGCGCTTCATGGGCGGATGAAACAGGCAGAAAAAGACGAGATCATGGGAGCATTTGCAAAGAATGAGATCCAGGTCCTGGTGTCGACAATAGTTATCGAGGTTGGTATCAATGTGCCGAATGCTACGGTGATCATGGTGGAGAATGCTGAGCGTTTTGGACTGGCACAGCTTCATCAGCTCCGCGGGCGCGTAGGACGTGGCAGACACCAGTCCTATTGTATTTTTATGAGTGGTTCGAAGACGAAAGAGACAAAAAAACGACTTGAGATCCTGAACAAATCCAATGATGGATTTTTTATTGCGAATGAAGATCTGAAGCTTCGGGGACCAGGAGATCTTTTTGGAATCCGGCAAAGCGGATTAATGGATTTCCGGATCGGAGATGTGTTCCAGGATTCGGAGCTTCTGAAAAAAGCAGGAGAAGCATCGGGGGAAATTCTGAGGGAAGATCCACTGTTAGAAGACGAAAAATATAAACTGCTTGGTGAAAAGCTTGCGGCATACATTTCGGGAAACAATCTGGAAACGACGTTGTAGATAAAAAGATAGTGGGCAAATTGTTCTGCCCACTATCTTTTTATTCATAAAACCAGTAAATAATAAATTTGTTAAGGGATGCTTCTTCACTGTATGAATAAGAAACCTGCCAAAGTCCATATAGCTCACCCAGGTATCCTGCACCTTCTTCCATGAGGGTTTCGTGCATTTCATCCACGACCTCCTGATAGACTGCATCATCTGACATTTTAAATATCGTATAAGCCTCCTGGCTCTCAATCGATCTGTCGATCACTTCTCGCAGAATACCAGGCTCATAGGTATCATAATACATGCCGTTCAGCTGATAATAGTTCAGATTTTCAGACTGACATGACGGATATACATAGTCCGTGCTGATCATATGTGTTTTTTCTAGCTCTTTTTCACTGCAGCAGAGATAATCGTAAGCAATCAGGTTCGGTATCTGATAGCCATTATCTTCGCCGAGAAAAATCGGATCTCCCCAGGTTGCATCTACATAATAATACTGACCATTGCACTGAACAATATTCCATGCATGGTCTGCGACGCCTCCATTTGGATCTGTAGTCTGTCCGGTTACATAGATACAGTAAATACCCAGTTGTTGCAGCAGATACTGGCAGCTTTTTGCATAGCCGGCACAAACCGATCTTTTTCCGACAAGAGCACTGTAAATATTCTGGTTATCCGGTGCATCAAGATCATAATCTACGTTATTTATGAGATAGGTGTAAATGTATTTTATCTTTTCGTATTCATCTGAAAGGTCTGAAATGCCAGAAAGACAGGTGGCTCTTGCCGATTCAATCTCCTGATTCCGTTGTTCTTTTTCTTCTCCTTCATAAAGATAATTGGGTTCTATTACTACATATCGGCTCTGTCCTTCAGACTGAGAATATTCTGTGGAAGTTGCATTTCCATCACACCAGAAAATTTCCGGTCTGTCATTTAACACATTCTGAAATACTTCATTTGCAGTATTCGCGTTGCTGCAATGCAGATAAATTTCTTTTTTATTTTCCTGGATACCCTGAAGAATTTCCCGGTAAACCGTTTGCTCTTCATCAGAAAGCTGTTCATAGTAGAATTCTCCGGTAACCTCTGCATCCGTAATTTTTTCCTGTTCATAAGGAACTTCTTCCGGCGCGGAACTCTCTGCTTTCGGAGTGGCTGACATTTGTCTGCCGATCAGGATTCCTCCGGATATAAGACAGAGACAGCCAAGTCCCAAAAGAATGAACGAAAAAAATTTTCCTGTTTGATGCATCTTTTTTCGCATAATCTATTTAATTCCTCCAAATACTCATCTGTATGTTTCATCATAACATACCCTTCATTTTTGCACAACACAGACATTTTTTACATATAATGTTTCTGACAGTATAAAAAGCCTTGAGGATATCAGATATGAGATTTTTGAAAGCCATGCAGACTTCTGATCGGGGGAATTTGCAGATACAGATTACTTCGTCTATTGATTCTTTTCCTGTTCCAGATGCGTCAATCCGTATTTCCTATACAGGTATTCCTGAAAACACACTGGAAGAACTGACAACCGATAGCTCCGGACAAAGTGAAACCATTGAGCTTGACGCACCGCCTGTGGAGTATAGCCTGGATGTAACAAATGAAGAACAGCCATATGCGGAATATACCCTGGAAGTAAACGCTCCGGGATTCGAGCCGGTCAACATCGCAGGAACGGAAATACTGGCCGGTGTGACGGCAATTCAAAAGATTCGTCTGCGTCCACTTGTCACGGAAGACCAGACTCCGGATATCTTTGTGATTCCTGCACATACTCTGTACGGTGTGTATCCGCCGAAAATCCCGGAAAACGAGATCAAGCCGGTAAACGAAACTGGTGAGATTGTGCTAAGCAGAGTTGTCGTGCCGGAATACATTGTTGTTCACAATGGCTCACCACGCGATTCTACCGCACAGAATTATTATGTAAAATATAAAGATTATATCAAAAATGTTGCTTCCAGTGAAATCTATGCAACCTGGCCGGAAAATACGATCCGGGCAAATGTACTGGCAATCATGTCTTTTACGCTGAACCGGGTTTACACCGAATGGTATCGCAATCAAGGCTATGATTTCACAATTACATCTTCTACGGCTTTTGATCACAAATGGATTCCGGAACGAAATGTTTTTGACTCCATTTCTACAGTGGTGGACGAACTGTTTGCAGATTATCTTT
>ENA-OPSC01001424-OPSC01001424.1-human-gut-metagenome-genome-assembly--contig:-NODE-1424-length-11080-cov-1.469297_pt1 | contig 11080 bp, 1 predicted proteins | sample MGYA00241800_ERZ501891 | MGnify/ENA primary metagenome ERZ501891 (study PRJEB25962, sample SAMEA2042407) | human gut metagenome | biome: human gut; feature: human-associated habitat; material: faeces...
AATCCACTATCATAAATTGTTAAACCATTAGCAGTAAATTCCATTGTTGCATTTTGAATTGCCGCAGTAATACCTACGTTAGATAATGTAAAAGTTGCCATATCTTTAGAAGTTCCAAAAACCATCGGTGCGACTTGAACGGCATAAGATAATGTTTTACTAATATTTGTTAACTCTATTTTAAAAACAGTGTTACTGTCTCTTAAAATTTGTTTTATCATAGTAGAAAACTTATCAGTTAATTCATTATATACCAAAGAATTTATATCAGCATTAAATAGTGTACCTGCACTATTAAAACTAAAGAATGGCTTTAATGGAGAATCAATTAGTTCATATTCCAAAGTTCCAGGTTCTGAATCATCAGCAATATTTGGAACTTGTCCATTTAATAAAATCCAACCATCTTCATCTGCATAGAGGTTACTATCAGAAGAAGCATAACCAGTATCTTTTAAATAGACATTAAAATCAATATCTGTATTAGTAAGATACTGAACTTCCCCATTTGATCTTTGTAATCCTTTACAAATTAATGTTTCGGGAGAAACATTAAATAATTCAGTGTTATCTATAAATTTTAAAACTTCATATTCGTTTAATTCAATTTCATATATAGTTGTTGAAGCATCAATAGAAATATCTATAACACTAATTGTATATGAAGAAGAATATTGCACTCCATCAGTATCAGTATATGTAACTCTAATAAAATAGATTCCATTTGAATCAAAATCATTTTTATGAGAGTCATATGAAAAAATATAAGTATCTGTGCTCCCTAGTGGAGTCCAAGACGAATAATTATTACTACCTTCCCACTGAAAATTAGTAGAAATTGGGTCCGAGATATTTGTTAATATAGCCTTTAAAGTTAATTGAGAAGGAGAAGCAATTCCATTATTAACTTTAAATAAATTTCCTTCGTTTGAAGTAATCTCTATTCTTTTTATACCATTTTGTACATCTTCTATTGTTAAATTGCCAATTTTCCCACTTGTAGCAATAATATGACCTTCAATATCAACATTTTTTGCTTTTAATTGTCCATTATCATAAAAAACTATAGTTTCCTCTTCGTCCAAATTTTTTACAGAAAAAATCTTAGAATAAACTTTTTCTTCATCATTTGTAGTAACTAAGCCTTCAGAAGTATAGCTTTCGATAATACCTAATTGAGTTCTAGATTTATAGGAAGATGTTGAAATATCTGGTCCGATTAACATTCTTTGTTTTAAAAATAATTGTCCGACATCATCAGTTTCCATGACAATCGCGCCAGTATTATCAAATAATCTTAATCCATATTTGGCAGTATCTAATAGCCCAATTTTAACTCTTGTAATATCATTACCATCTATTACAGAAAAATCATCTTCGGAACTAATTTCAATTCTGCCTTGTTCACCAGTGCCATCATCTAATTTATGATTACTTTTTAAGAAAAATCCTTCCCAAGTCAATCCAAAATCGGCGTTTTCTCTAATATCATCTTCAGAAGTAGGAATAAATGAGTCTTCTCCACGTACACCATAAATTCCCCATTGATCAAATCTAACAAATTGACCAAAATTAAAGAATTCTGGCTCTCCGGTAATTTCATTTCTACTAAATTTATAAGCATTTAATCCATCTTTATCCCATCTAAAGGCACTAAATGTTCCGCCTATAATATTAACTCTTGAAGCATCAATTTGTCCAGCTGTAATATGATTGGCATTAATTCCACTACCAGTAATACCTGCACTCCAAGTTTCTCCACCATTATTTGTTAGTAAAATACCTCCACTAACTAAACGAACAATTTCATTTGGTTTTGTTAAACTTGTAATAGTAATACCGGTATCATCCCAAATAACGCTTTGATCCTTAGCATTTGCCAATATTAAAGAATTATTGATAAAACTATTCTGTAGAGTATCTGGTTTAATATATCCTTCAGTCGTTATTGCGTCTGCGGCGCGACCATAAGAACCACTTTGATATTCAACGGCTTGCGTTGTAGCAGTAATTCTTTGAAATAAATCTTCAAATTGAGTTTTATAATTTTGAACTTTTATTTGATTTGATTCTGGAGAATCTAAATTATTGCTAATTTCAGAAATAACAATTTCTTCTTGATACGGAGTTTTTGCTCCATCTATAATAGTCCAACCAAAAAATTCAGTATCTTCAATATATGTTTTATCTCCCAAATGAAAAGTATAATTTTCATATCCTTCAACTTGACTTAATTCTAAAACATTTATTGTATAAGTTATTTTAGGAGAAGCAGAAGCATTTAAGGTAGTTTCAGCATCTAAATAATATAAATTATCATCTATATAGTCTTCTGAAATCCAAGAACCCTCTTGAATAAAACGAGAATATTTGTTATAAAATATTTGATTTAATTCTTCTTTTTGAGAAGCTATATTATCTAATTCTGTTGTTATTTCATCATATTTATTTGAATATTCTGTTAAATTTGTTTCTGCTTGATCTGCTAACACTCGATATTTTTTAGCAGATTCTTCCATAGTTTTAATATAAGTTAAGAAAGTTTGAACTTGAGGATCATCTAGTTTTTTCTTTATATCTGCACTAGGATTTTTTGCAGAAAGTTGTTCATAAGTATATCCGCAATAGCCTTTTAACTCTGCTTTTTTAGCAGATAGATTTTCTTCTGCTTCGTCTGCAGCCAATCCATAAGTTTGCTGTTGAGCTGTTAATTGAGTAACAGTTTTAGAGACTTCTGATTGTTCTGTAATTAAAGAATCTCGATTTTGATTTAATTGTCCTAACTTAGTATAATAACCAATATATCCACCAGTAGTTAAGTATAAATCATTATTAACCATAGTAAAATCTAATAATCCTTGTTGGATATAGTAGTTAAAATTTAATAAGAAATTTTCTTTTGTTGGGTTATCTTGCGCGCGAGCAATAGTACAAAAACCATTTTGAGCAAATTCGTTAGAATTGCTTTTTACAACAATTTTAGATACAATTTGTTCAGAGTCTAAAGTTCTTTGAATAGACTTTAAATTTATTCCATATCTAAAACCTCTATCATTATCTTGTCCGATATAATTATGAAAAGAAACCCATTTCTTTTGGCGATAATTTTCATCTAATAAAATTTCACCTGTGGCTTCATTATGCTCAATAGTAAATTTAGCCCAACATTCAAAAGTTTCACATAATGTTTGAATAATATTAAATCTATTTGATTCTGAAACTGTTATACTTCTAATTTTCTCATAATCTTCATTATATACTGGTATATATTGAGATGGTTTTTCTTCTCCTTTATAAGCATAAACAATGTCATCTACACTTTCAATAGAAGAATCTGGATAATAAAAATAGTAAATTGTTTTTACCGGAGAATCAGGTGTTGAACCAGGAGTTACCATTTCATCATTTTTATCGGTTTTATAAGGGAAAAATTGAATTTCTTGAATAGAGTAATAAAGATTAGGGTTATCTTTTATATATAAAAACAATCCTATTTTTTTTCGTAATAAATCACCATAAGAGGCTTCTTTTAAACAAGAGCTTATTGTATATTGAAAAGGATACGTTTGATTTTCTTCTAATGATTCCTCTATCATATCTCCAGAAAAATCAAAATAAATATCACCTAATGTATAAACTCCGTTTTCTAAGGTATATTCTGCTACTTTTGCTCGAAGGCCTTGTGAAACTGGAACTTTTACAGGTTTTGCTCCATTCGCTGCACGACCGTATTTTATTCTTAAAACATATTTTTCATCTTTGGCAAAATTACTAATATTATTCTTGTTATCAGTAATTCCTGAGTTATATATATAAGATGTAGTGTCATTAAATTTCGCTTTTAAAAATGAAATAAAAGTTATATCCGATAAGTCCGCGGCGGAATTAATAGGAGGATAGATATAATCATCAATGGTAGCCTTGTTGGAACCTAACCATCCATCGGTAGTTACAAAATCGGAAGCATTAGTTATAAAATTCTGAATAATGGTTGGAGATATGTATTCATTTTCAGTGTAAGAATATAATTCTTGATTTTGAGAATCTTTATAAATACTTACATATTTATCTAAAAGAGAATCATATGCAGTTTCTTGTTTTCTAACTAATCTATCTCCTCGATAATCATCTGAAATATTCATTTCCATAGCAAAATTTGGCGCAATTATCCCAGAAGCTAATTCTTTATAAGTAACATTGTCTATCGAATAATTAGGAGAATTTAAAATAACTCTATCGCTATCTTTTTCATATAATCCATCTTCTCTATATAATAATTGAACAAAGGAATCTTGTGAAGCAATGCTGGAATAAAAGCAATATACTGTTTTTCCACCAGCAATTTGAATAGATTCTTCTTTGTTTTGCATATTTATTACAGTAATAGTAGAATTTAAAGCTATTTCGTAAAGAGCTTCTTCATTAAATTGCTGAACAATTTCGGAATTTTCTTTATCTACTTTCCAATCAGTTTCAGCTAAAGTATATTCTGCAAGTTCAATAATTGTTCCCTGATTATTCTCTAATTCGGTGTCTAACTGTAAATTAAATCCATTTTTAGATAACTCATTAATAAATAAGTCTTTCGCAGTATAGGTAAATGTTTTATTTTCAGAGTTTTCCTGAATATTCTTTATAATAAAATCATACCATTTATTATCATATTTTAATTTTATTTTTCTTTCATTGACTAAAAGTTTTGCAAATGGATTATCAACCAACTCACCTAATTCTTCATCATAATATTTATAATAAATAGTAAAAGTAAGTGTTGAAGAACCATTTACATTTTGTGTTAAAATAGGGTTAAAAGCGCGAATAGGAGTATCCATTGAGTCAGACCCAATAATCGCTAATTGATTTTCTTTATAGTATTGTTTAACAGTAATTTCCGATGTCTCTGGATCTTCAATATTTACTCTTTCTAAAACATCTTCCCATATTGAAATTTCATATGGTTTTTTTAATATATTACTCATTCCGCGCCTCCTTAAAAGTATAAGAAATCATATTTCATTTCTTTAGGAACCAAAGTTCCAGTAATAGTAAGAGATGATTCTCCTTTTGGAATTTTAAAGAAATTTCCACTTGTTTTAAATTTATTATAAATATTACCAGTAATATTTCCCTGAGAGTCTAAACCTTCTACTAGATTTAACTTTGAGTTTATTCTAAAACTACTGTCATTACCTATTTTTTCTAATCCTTTAAAATTTAATTGTGATTCTTCATCATTATTAATATAAATTTGAAAATTAGGTATAGGAGTAGAATTTTCTGGAAAATTAAAAGTTAATAAGTAATCAGTTTCTAAATCTCCAGGATTATAAAGCAAATATTGTCTATTAGAAAAATTATCATAAGTGCCTTTATTTTTTATTCCACTTGCAACAATCCATTCATCTAAATTTCCATATTCTGTATCCCATTCAAAGATATTATCAGAAGTATAATCTTCTAAATATTTATATCGGCTCTTTCCAAAAGGATAATAACAAACTAAAGAAATTGTTCCTTCTCCTTTATAGACCCTCTCACCATCTTCATCAAAACATATATACTTTAAAGATGGATTTCCATTAATTCGCGCCTGATATACTTTATATGGTACTTCATCAAAAATTAAATTATGAATTTTTTTGTCTCCAAAAAGAATTCTTAAATCTCTAAATTGTTTTTCTGTTAAAGAATCAAAAGCTATTGAAATATCGAATACTCGTTGTGTAAAATTACTTCCAAAATAATAAGTTCCATCTTCGCCAGGAGCAACTACAGTTTTGTCTGAGTAAACTGGAAGTAGATTCTCATTGAATCTACTTCCATCACTCGTTCTTACAATTCCAAGCTCAGAGGAATGTTTATTATTAAAAGTAAAACCAATAAAGTCTCCTTTTAATACTTCCACATTTTTTCCTCCTTTATCTCAATAAATTAATTGAATTTACATTTCTATACCTAGCATCATCATTTATCATCTTTTTAATTTTTGTAGCTAATTGTTCAACATCATAATCATTGTTTAAACTATCTACATCTATGTGGATTTCAAAATAGTTATCTCCATTATTCCCAGTAGCAGAAGAATCTCCTTTTAACAAACTAGATAATATATCTTTTAATTGAATAAAGTTTTGAGTATCTTTTGCATTTAAAACTAATTCTGGTTTAGATTTTGTACCATCTAACCATGCGGGACCAGTAAAGTCTGCAAGACCGCCCTTTGCATATGCTTTAACATCAGATTTTTTAAACCAACCAGTATATCCAGTATTTAGTTTATGCCAACGAGTTAATAAATATCCATTCTTTTCACTTAAAACTTTATAGATTGGATCATTTAAGAAATATTGCCTTTCACCAGATTTATCTCCAGCATAATCATAAATTTTTGCTTTTCCTGCATTAATTAATCCACCAACTTTAATACTACCACTACCAGAACCTTTATTAGAAGAACTAGAAGAGCTGCTGGCTTTGAAAGATGGATTACTTTCTAGTGTTTCATAAGTACCGTCATAATTCTGGAATACTTCTTTATATGTATAAGTACCCTTGCTTGTAGTAACTTTAACACTTCCATCTTTTTGAACGGTACCTGTTAATTTTTCTCCATTAGCGTTTGTAAAAGTAATTTTTCCAGATTTTTTACCAACCTTTTCTAACTGTCTTTGGTTAGAGAAATATACCATAGCAGCCTTAGTATTATTTTCTAATTCTGATAACCAATCCATCTGCTGAATATTAGACATGGATTCCCACGCTTCTCCTTCTTTTAATAACTTAGTTAATTCAGAATTAGAAACAAGTTTTCCAGTGGCATCCGTTCCTTCTTTAATTAAACGATATGCCTCATCCCAGAACCCGCCAGTTTTCTGCATTTCTTCTAATTGTGCTTGTGCTAATTCAATTTGATATTGTCTTTCTTCAGAAGCCTTATCATTTTGTTCTTGAATAGCTGATAGTTTTTGATCAATTAGAGTGTCAGTATAATCCTGTTTTTGATTTGCCAATTCTTCTTGTAGTCGTTGAATTTCAAGAGCATTGGCGCCGGAAGTATCTTGTTGTAAATATGCTAATCTTCTTTCATTATCTTCAATAGATTGCTCCGTCTCTTGATTCTGGCGCTCTTGACGTATTCTATCTAAATTAGTTTGAATTGAATTGATTAATTTATTATTAGCATCATTAATAGATTCATCTATCAAACTTAACTTATCTATTTTTTCTTGTTCTCTACTAATAATCGCATCTAATACTCGACTCTCAAGATCGTTATATTCATCTTGTCCAACTTTTTGAAGTTCTTCAATTTCATCTGTTATATTATCAAGAGCATCCTGAGCCTCATCCATTTGACTTTCAATTTCTTCTAGCTTAGAAACATATTCTTCAATTCTATCGCCTTTGTCTACATCGGTAACTTTATTTATTGCATCCCAATTTATTTCAACGGTATTATCAGACCAGTTATAGGTTGCATATTGAGAAACATCTTTATATTCAGATAAAGTATTTTTCATTTCTTGTTTTCTCTTATTATACATCTGTTGTTGAAGTTTTCTCTGTTGCTCTAAAGATGCTTCTTGTTCACGAAGATTATTTAAAATGTCTGTTGCACTTTTACTTTCATCTTCAATTAAACGATTATATTTGGTTTGTAATTTCTCACGTTCTCTTAATTCTTCATTTATATCTTGAGTTAGATTATAAAGCCAATCAAAAGTGTTCTCCCAAATTTCGGCTTCTTCTTCTGCATCAGACTTACTAGTTGATTTACTACTACTACTTTTATTGCTACTAGAAGAAGTTTTCTTTTTATCAGATTTACCATAATTTGACCATTCTTCTTTTGCTTCGTTTCCCCATCTTCCAACTATTTTTGTTTTAGTTCCACTTGCGTATCTTGGCATAGATAAATTATTTTGAGACTTAAATATTTCTTTTGTTTCTTCATTTGAATAAACAACATCGCCTTTATCGAGAGAAACTACTTCTGGTCCGTTTGTGCCTACTAGATATGCATCATCTTCAGTTTGAATTAATTCTTCTCCCTCTTCTCCAACTAAAGAAGGCTCCTTTTTTCTGACTCCTTGAGAATTTGTACCTTTGGCATGAGATTGGATACCATAAGTTTTTTTAGTTTGTTGAGATGGTTGACTATAATTTACATTTACAGTATATGTTCCAGAAGTTTCTGTCAACTTAGGTTTAATTCTTAACTCTAGTTCATCAAAAGTTAGATTATTAACATCAGTAGTAATTTGATTAGTTATTGTTGTAGAAGCATTTTTTCCTGCTGTTTCTAGCGCATCTTGGAAACCAGTCATGTCTCCTTCTGCCAATTTTTGAGTAATAAGATCTGCATCTGCAGCTTCATAACTAGCATCGATTTGTGCAGTTATAGCACTATAGTCGGCGCCTTTAACTTCTTTTTGTATTGTAGAAAGAACTCCATTTTCTTCTGTAAAAGAATTAACAGTAGCAGATAAAACATATTCTGTGCCACCATCTGCACCAGCCTTTAATGCTTCCATAATTTCATTAGTTAAAGCAGCTTTTTGATCTTCTGATAAGCCTAACTCATCCATTGCCGCGTTTAATTCGTCAAAATCAATTTTTCCGCCTTCAGTTGATACATTTAGGGTAGCCAATAAATCTAATGGACTTGCGTCTTCCGCCAATCCTAATTGAGTTTTTATCTGCTCATATAATTCAGTCCCTAATAAATCTGTTCCTGTTTCAGAATCAATCCAATCAACAATTTTTATGCTTCCTGCATACTCAGTTTCAATTCTTTCTTTTACTTCTGCAAAACTCATATGCATACTTGAAGCAAAAGCCTCAACTTCGTCAGCAGAAATTACACTAAAAGTTTGTAGTTGAGCGTCTTTCATTGGAGTGGCCAGTTTTTCCATTGCGGCCACAAAATCATTTTCATTCAATGCCTCTGCAAATTCTAAAGAATGACTAGCATAGTTTTGAACAAACATTTCTGCGGTATCATAGCTAATATTCATTTTTTCAGAGAGAGCTTTTGTAAACTCTTCTGTAGTCATTTGAATATCTTCGGTCATTTTTCCGGTTGCTTCGTTATATGTTCCTAAGACCACATCATTGTTTTTATCTAAATAAGCCCTAACTCCATTAATATCAATACTTTTTTCCGCAATACCTCTCCAAAATCCATATCCATCTCCAACCACCCATTGCTCTAGTTTACTAAGATATTCTTGGAACTTTGGAATAGGATCTTCTTGTTTAAGAACTTCGGATAATATATCTCCACCAAAAACTTGTTCAAAATAACTTTGAAATTGAGGATTACCAAATTCGTAATTTCCAGCAAATTCATTCATAGTATCTGAAGAAGATTTTAAGAAATCAATTCCCATACCACTATCAGCAGAAGGAGAGAAATTCTCTATAACTGATTGCATATGAACTAACTGATCATCAAGAGTTTTTACACTTGATAAAGCCTCTAATACTCTGGTAGTAAATCCCTCTACATTTACTCCATCCAACTTAATAGCATTAAATGCTTTGGCCAAAGCATTGGCATTAACTTCTCCTTGACCTAAAATACCAGCCAAATCTTCGCTTTCTTGAGCTAACTCTTGTATATTATCAGGAGTAATACTTCCATTTTCTTCTATAAGTTCGGTTAATTGCTCATTAACCTTAGTAAAGTCGGCAGAATTAACCATATATTGAAATTGATTACCTAGAGAAAAGCTCTCACCAGAGGCTTCTTTTAATTCAGAAGCTAATTGTTCTAATTTAGTATTTCCAGATTCTAATGCCGCAGTTAATTCTAAAGAAGAGTTTATTGGATTATCAAAATCTATTCCATCAATAAGATCCTGCATTTGTTTAAAGGTTTCTAAATCTTCTTCATTTGTTAAATCCAATTGTGGAACATTGTTTAATAAAGCAGTTTGAGCATCTATACCTAAAGAAGATACCTTATCTAAAGATTCTGATAAAAAGAATTGTTGTTCTAAATCCATTCCTTCTATCATTCTTTGCATATTATTAGAATTTTGACCAACGCCGGTTGCAATCATGGCTTTATAAATATTTTGCTGAGTGTTTATTTGAGCATTTTGCATTTGCTGAATTTGAGTAGAGAATAATTCTTTTAATCCTTCTTCAGTCTGTCCAAAAAGCGCAGCAAAATCATCTAGGATTTGTCCACTATTATTTGCATCAGTAATATCAAAATTCTTTGCTATACTTTCAAAATAACTATCTAAATCTTTTCCTGATGCAGTCGTTTGCAAAGACTCTAATTCTTCTTTGGTAAATTTTTCTGCACTACCAGCCAAAACATCTAAAAATTGCTGATTAATTTCCCCTGCTTGAGCATCTTCTGTTTCTTGCTTTAAATACTCCATAATTTGAGAATAGCTTTCTCCAATTTGCATCTTGGCTATCTCTTGCGCTAAAGCAGATTCGTTATCTCTAAAAGAATCATCTATTGCACTAACAGCGATTCCAGTGTAATCAGAATACATTTGTTGCAATTCTTCTAAACTATATTGTACATCTAAATCACTAGTTAATTGTTCAATAGAAGAACTTAATCCTTGTGAAGTTGTATTGGCCAATGAATTAATAATAGAATCGGCACTATCAGAAGCCAATAATTCTTCACTTGCATTAGCTTGTAATAAACTTGCAGTTAAAGACTCTAATTGAGACTGAGAAGATGCCATTGCAGCATCATACTCATAAACGTTAACAGCTAAATTTACAAAAGATTGAGCTACATATTCGCTATATCCAGCCATCTTATACAGTTCATCTGAAAAAACTGTTACTGTATTATCTCCAACCCAATTTTCTAAATAATCTTGAACAAGGACGTTAAGATCTTCTGACATATTATATCCAGCAGACCTTATGATTGTTTCTTTTTGTTCATCTGGTAAAGTAGTAAACTCTTCTTTTGTAATTTCTTTAGCAATAAAATTTTCTGGATTAGCACGAACCTTTTCCATAAAATCGTTTATATCAGTTATTCCTGCAGATTCAATGCCTTCGGTAGAAAGAAAAGCATCATTTATATTTCGTGCAA